>JAESFG010000247.1_pt1 | contig 126590 bp, 99 predicted proteins | sample 9269371 | NCBI WGS metagenome assembly JAESFG01 (sample SAMN14506227, study PRJNA617093) | algae metagenome | isolation source: Aetokthonos hydrillicola CCALA 1050 (B3-Florida) and co-occurring... | place: USA: South Carolina | collected 2013-01-01
AATATTTGGGTAGGCAACAAAAGTAAAGGTACGGTTCAAGAAGCGTCTTGATACACGACTATTAGGAGCGACTGAACCCGCTCTGTAAATTAGAAACCCCATCCGCCATGCGGTGGGGTGGTTCATAGGTCCTAAACCAGAGACTGTTAAATGTACGGATGAAAAAGAAGAAGCAAAGCATATTGGTACTTGGGCAAAACAGCTAATTACACAGGATGGGTTTGCTTCTTATGAAATTTGTATCACTCCCTACAAACCAGCAACACGAAATGCTTTAGAAGCTGAAGGTATTTCCACTTTTGAACTCAAACCACGAGAAGAAGACCCCGGATCTGAGGAACCAGGTGTTCGCCTTGCTACAATGAAGCGAATTAAGGGGTTGGAATTTCGCGCGATCGCAATGGGGTGTACAACTGAATCAGACGCGATGAACAATCTCGATACAGCAGAATTACTTGACAGATGCGAGCGCTATGTTGCAGCAACCCGTGCGAGGGAACGTCTTTTAGTTTGTGTTGGTTTATGACGTTGTGTGACAGGCTATACTATGCTCGAACGATAGTAATAGAACGTCCACTTTGTGTAGTCGTCACTTCTGTTGTTAATCGTTCCTCTATGGGTAAAGCCTTAGTGCGCACATCGAAAATAACCAACCAACCAAAATTAACTCCCAACCTTGCCAAATAGGAATCCAATTGTTCAATCCCTGATTCCATGGGATCTCCCTTCTTATCACGCCAAGCTTTTAACTCGATTCCTAATGTTACATTCCCGTATTTAAGACACAAATCCATGCGATCGCGTCCAATTGCATACTCGCGCTCTAAGCTTCCACCACCGTTAACTACCCGATGCAAAAATGCCATTAATACCAAATGTGGTGCAATCTCGTGGTAAGCTGCACTACCAAGTAATGGTTCTCCATGTTGTAGCCAGAATGCTAAAAACGCCTGTAACAAAGCATCTGTATCTAATTCACTGGATTTAGTTAACCAAGTGGGTGTAATGTGAGGTAAAGAAGCCATTGGTGTCACTGTTAACACTCTGGGTAACACCTCACGATATATGGGATTAGCAATTACTAATCCTCCTTGTGGATCCATTTTACACAAGCCCAAGTCTATGACAAACTGGATATCATCATTGGGTACATTTCCTAGTTCCAAACCTGCAAGTATCGGTTCAATAATTGCTTTGACTCTTGGTTCTCGCAATCTTTCCGCAAGTGAATCAAGATGAGTATCTTGCCTTTTAATTAGTACTTCCTTAGCTTGGTAAATATGCTCAGATGTAATTGCTACATTTATATCCGTCACCATTTCTTCTACAATTTCTTTAGCAAGGGCATTAACCAACCAAGGTTGTCCCTGAGTCAAATCAAAGGCTAGTTGAATTGCTTCTGGTGTAAAAACTTGTCCCGTTTCGTCAGTATGTTGTTTGTATAATTGCTCAACTTCAACTTCATTAAAATCTCTCAAAGTGAGCGAGCGAACTTTGATATTAAAGGGACTTGCTGTATTGAATCTGTTGCTACCCCCAGAAGCAAGTTTATAATCGCGCACATCCCTCAAGCCAATTAACCCTACAGATAAGGGAAAGTTTTTAGGACGACCAACATAACCATCACGTAACTGCCGTAAAATCGAAATTAGTGCTTCATCCTGTAGAGAGTCAATTTCATCTATAAATATCACTAACGGTCGTGGTGAAGCTTGTGACCATACCCTGAGATTAGCTCGAATCTTTTGTCCATCTGCTGCTTCGTGCCAAGGTGGGGGTTGTAGCTCTTCGGGTAAACAGTCTGCGATCGCATCACGCCAAGCACCAAGAATTGCCAACTCTGCTTTTCCAGGGTCATAGCTAAACGGTGCGCCCACTTCAGCAGATACCAAAACTGCTGCGTATCGTCCGCTTTCTGTTAGTTGTTGTGCTAATGCTAGCATTGCAGTAGTTTTACCCGTTTGTCGAGGAGCATGGATTACAAAATAACTTTGTTGGGCAATGAATCGCTGCAAATTTGGCAACCGGAGAGTAGGCGGTAGCATGTAATGAATGTCAGCTTTACAAGGACCTGCGGTATTAAACCAACGAGGCATAAGAATTTAGGTATTTTTGAAGTGATGCCCTTAGTCTAGCGCTCTTAAACAGTTAAGAGTCAACAGTTATCAGTGATCAAGGCGATGGTGAAAAACTTAAACCCAAAGATAAACACATTATTCCTGACTGATAACCGATAACTAATAACTGTTTATCTACCCCATGAGCGAAAACTCCACCCTTTTGTGGGTGGAGTTTTTCATCTATTTATTACCAGGTAATTGTTGGGGTCTATTACCAGGTAACTGTTGGGGAGCAGAGAGAGGCTTGAAAGGCTTGAATGTGTTTATATCAACACATTCAGTATTATCTAGTTTGACTCTAAGTTCACTACTGAAAGTCACGAGTTGTTCGACAAGAGCTTGGCGATCTGTTAAACAACCTTTGAGCGCCATTAGTTCGCCCAAAGTCCACTCATAAAGATTTCTATCTGAATTGTTGATGAAAGTAGTTAACTCGTTCTTGATTCTCCAGATTTGGTTGAGCAATTCATCCACCTTGACATTGATGATGTTTGCAATCTGAATATTGAACGATTCCCTGTTTCCAAGGATAACAATCAATTCATCAACGTACTGTCTCACCAGAGTGATGAATGATTGATTCCATTCACTACGGAAGTTCTCGATCTTGATGTTAAGATCTGTGTACTTGTTGTTAATCTCCGTGTAGAGGTTGCCAATTCTATTGCTAATTTCCGTACTATTGACAACAAAATTGAGAAGTGAGTTTTTAATTTCAGGACTGTTCACAACAACACTTTGAATTTTTTGACTCAACTGATTATTTTCAATAATTTGATTAATGAAGACGTTGTTGTTGATAGCATTGTGCTGTAAGCGTTGGTCAAAATACTGATTCAACTCAGTATTGTTATTAATCAAGTTTTGGGTAATGACTTGGATGCTATTGCGAATATTTTGCTCAAAAGAGTTATTAATTTGCTGGGTGACATACTGATTAATCTGAGGATTGTTATTGACAATACTTTGAGTAATCAGGTTGATGAATGCCTCTTTACCACCTAAGAAGCTAATAAATTGATTAATCTGCTGTTCCAGCACAGTGATCAATGTCTCGTTCAAGACGCTCTCAATTTTTTGGCTAATTTCTGTACTGTTGTTAACGATGTCAATAATATTCTGGCTAAGCTCTGTGTTATTATTAACAGTTATTTCCACGCGTTGCTCAAAGTACTGATTCACTTGAGCGTTGTTATTAACAATCGTTTGAGTAATCAGATTAATGAATCCTTCTCTACCACCAATGACGCCAATGAATTCATCTATATATTGTGCCAGCACTTCGACAAATTTTTGACGTAAGATATTCTCAACTCTTTGGTTAATTTCTGTACTGTTGGTAACGATATTGACAATATTCTGGTTAACTTCTGTGTTGTTATGAAAAGCCAGTTGTACACGTTGGTCAAAGTATTGATTCAACTCAGTACTTTCATGAATGAGGCTGTTGGTAATCTGGTTAATGTGGTTGCGGATATTTTGCTCAAAAGAGTTGCTTATTTGCTGACTGACGTATTGATTCAGAGCAGTATTATTGTTGATAATGCTGCTAGTAATTAGGTTGATATTGTTGTGGATGTTTTCCTCAAAATGCTGGTTTAAATACTGATTCAGCTCAGTATTTTGATTAACAATGCTCTGAGCAATTAGATTAATATTGTTACGAATGTTTTGCTCAAAAGAGTTGGTTACTTGCTGACTAACGTACTGGTTAAGTTCCTGCTTATTGACTATGTTGCTGATAATTGCTCCGACATGATTGTGGATATTTTGCTCAAAAGAATTGGTTATTTGCTGACTAATGTGCTGGTTCAGTTCCTGCTTATTAACAATGTTGCTGATAATTAAGCCGACATGATTGCTGATATTTTGCTCGAAAGAATTGGTTATTTGTTCACTAACGTACTGATTCAGTTCTTGCTTATTAACAATATTGCTGATAATTAAGCTGATATGATTGCGGACGTTTTGCTCAAAAGAATTGCTTACTTGCTGGTTAACGTACTGGCTAAGTTCCTGTTTATTAATGATGTTGTTGATAATTAAGCCGATATTGTTCTGGATTTGTCGTTCAAAAGTTTGGTTAAAGTAGAGACTTAACTGCTGGTTAATTTTGTTCGATATCTCAACATTAATCTTGTCTGATAAGATTCTCTCAAGGTAATAGTCAGACCAACCTTGTAAGTTCTGTTCTAAGCTCAATTCTACTTGTTGGAGATAAGCATCCATTGAAAACTTGACTTTTGCAATTTCCATGGAGAGGCTCTTGAAGTGCTGTTCATAACTCTTAAGTAGCAATTGTTCGAGTTGATTCCAGTACTTCGTTTCCAGGGTTACATCAACTTTGTCTTGTGCTTTTGTAGAACTCTCAATTTGCTTTATTTGTTCCTCCCATTTCTTCTTAAATTCCTCTTCTTCAAACCTAAATCTGAGATCAAACGTATATTCTTCCCTACGTTCTCTACTTACAGAAGTAGAACCGCCAACAACAGTAGAACTCTCAACAACAGTAGAACCTTCAACAACAGTGGAACTGCCAACAACAGTAGAAATGCTGTTTATCGACTGCTGGCGTTTTTGTTCAATTTCAGCATCGCTTATTTGGTCGATCGCCAGAATCACCTGTCCTTCGTTATCTTCTTTGTGAGTGTCAAAAAATAAACCTGTTAGTGTAGTTTTCTCTTTAATTTGTAAAACTACTTCATCTTTGAGCCCGTTTAATGAAACCCAAGTTTCATCAGTTTCAACGTCAGTTAGTTTTGCAATAAATCTACCACCTCTGACTAGTATTAAAGCCCAAGGTTCTATATTAAATTTTTTGTTGTCTGACCAATAACTAGCATTGCCTTCACGAATTTTTATTCGATAATTACCCGGATTCAACTCAACAAAGTTAGAACCAGATTGTTTTAGACTAGAGAAGTGATTTTCGTCAAGAACATAACAATTACGTTTGCTATCTACTTTTAATGTAACAGGGTTAAAAAATTGCTTACTGCTAGTAATTAAAATGTCAATTGAACCACCACTATCTTCATTATTAAAATCAAAGAACAAAGCATTTAGAACTGCTCTTTCTTTTGTTTCTAACTTTAAAGTATCGTTGTATCCATTAAGAGTTGTCCATGTTGCACCTACTTCGAAACCTGTAGATCTATTAATAAAAGTAGTTCCACCATCTCCATATATCCACAGTAAAACAAAAGGTTCTCCTAGTTTTTTTGTCTTGTTATTGCTATAGCGACCACTAGAAATTCTGATATCAAAAGTACCTTTTTCAAAAATAAAAGATGTTGCAACGTTCTGCTGCAAATTGTTCATCTGGTTAGCGTCGATAACGTAACAGTTATTTTTGGTATCAATGGTTAAAGTATTCATAATTATCTCCTTGGTAACTTGAGTATTTTGGGGAACTTTCGGCTCTTCTGGTTTTTCTTCTGGGGGTATTTCCGTTAGTATTGTCGTGATTGGGTTATAAATACTCATGCCCGCCCAACGACCGATAGGATCGGTTACTGTAACTAAAGTACCCTTACCAGTTGTGGTATCAATACGAATTAATTGGCCGTCTTTTCCTAAGTTAAAGAAGTTGCCAGTTACGCCATAAAGTACATTACCAACAAATTCTATACTGGCAACAGAGGCAAAACCAATATCACCAATGATTTTAACTTCACCTGTGTCTAGGTTTGCAGTTGCCAATAACTTCTTCTTGTCGTAACCAATTAAAGTAATATACGCTTTACCGTCACCATCAAAGGCAACTTCGCCACAATTATAGTCTTTATCTGCTACTGTTATTGCTAAGTTACCTTTACCTGTTTCTAGATTAATAGCAATTAATTGTTTAGCTGTTGTGGCGTAGAGAGTTTGACGTTGGCGATTATATGCTAAACCAGATGCGGCAAAGCCAGTATTTCCAATTGTGACCGCGTCACCTGTATTCAGATCAATTTTAACTAGTTGAGTTTTATCACCTTCTCGATCCAACCCATATAGTTGGGAACCGACAAAAGCAATGTCAAAAACTTCTGTTACTATCTCCCCAATAAAAGAAGCTTTACCTGTGACTAGATCTAAAGTGTAGAGCTTGCTTAATTCATTGGAGATACAATCATGGATATAAACTGCTCCTGGTTGAAGTTTTGTGGTTGTAACTGTACGGCTGCCGCAAATAACTTTTTCTAAGAGAGCGCTAAAACCATTGAGCGTATCTTTATCTGTAAAAAATTGTCCACCTGTTGAGGTTGCAACTCTAGCGTATTCGCTTTTGATCCCTTCTTGATACTTGCTCTTAGAAGTTCCAAAATAGGTGTGAATAGTAACTCCAGCTTTTTGGGCTTTTTGGATCGCGAGATCAGCAGCGCGAATATCGTCCCGCTCTGTTTTATCTCCACCACCTTCGAGTGCTTCATCACCAAGATAAAAAATTGCTCGTGCTGCATCTTTGCGCCAATCAAAGTATTCAGAGATATCTTCAATGGCACGCGCTCCATCTTCTTGCGCTCCTGCGGACTTAAGTTCTCCTTTTTTTCTACCCCGGAGTTTAGATTCGGATACCTTAACTTTTTGAGTTAAATACGCTCTGATAGTTTGGTCGAAGTTTGTTCCTTTCCAAATACCTTCTATGCCTAGCCAAACCACTCTTAAATCTGAAGGACAACTAGATTTAGCTTTAGTGATCGCACTAGCAGCTGCATTACTAAGACCTTGAGCTTGGTCTTTCATCGAAGGGCTAGTGTCTATAAGGATCACTAAATCAACAGCAATTGCAGAGTTTGCTTGTTTAGTCATGCTGATTTCCCTTGTTTTGTTTTTGATGAAACTGAAAAATTTCATATTTGCAAAGGTTTACGAATTTCAAATTTAAGAATAGAAACCCAAGCAGGAGATGGTAGAGTAAAACTTATCATTAGTAGCTTAGCGTAAATACTTAGCTCTCGAAGTTGATGTAATTTAGCTCTTCCAGTTATTTAAACGCTCTTCACTGAAAAAATACAAGATCACAAATGTCATATATTTATCTTGTATTTTAATTTTTTTTAATTCTTGTATCATAGAAATTTTGTTTCGTCAATAGCTCCCATGAGTTATTAATAAGTCTTATAAATCATAAAAATAGCTACAGTGCACATAAAATGTATTATGTCAATCCATAAAAGTCATATGAATTATCAAAAAATAATAATTTATATTAAAATATGTAACTATTTATATAGTGAAGTTTTCATTAATTTTAGGCTAAAACATTTATTTTAATAGTACATAGGTCATTGGTACAGTAGTTTATTTATCGAATTATTAAACTTACTCTACACATCCCATTAACAAAATGCTTCGTCAAGATATCATCAAACGGTATGCAGCGCAAGAAAGAAATTTTCAACACCTAAATTTAAGCCAGATTTTTTTGCAAGGTGTTGACTTTAGTAATGTTGACTTTAGTTATGCTAACCTTACTAGTGCTAATCTTAGTGAGGCTAACTTAAGTTTTGCCAATCTGATTTGGACAGACTTAAATCGGGCAGATTTGCAAAGAACCAATTTAACTCAAGCAAATTTATCGAATGTGAGTTTATTATGGGCAAATTTAAGCTATGCTCTTTTAATCAAAGCGAACTTAACAAGTGCTCACTTAAATTATGCCCAGCTTCATTATGCCTGTTTACAAGAGGCAAATTTAACAGAAATTAATTTAGAAAAAGCTTGCTTGACTCAAGCAGACTTAACACGAGCAAACTTATTTAAAGCAAACCTTAAAGCTGCAGATTTTAGAGACGCTATTTTTGATAAGGCTAATCTTTGCCAATCTAATTTAGAAGGAGCTATTTTACATGCTGCTTCTTTGCAAAAGGTTGATTTAGAAGGAGCGCAGTTACAAGATACTATTTTAAAGTATGCAAATTTAACTGAGTCAGATTTAATTAACACAGATTTGAGTAATGCAGATTTGAGTAATGCTATTCTACGTCAAGTATCCTTAGAATTAGCTACTTTATTTAATGCCGAGTTGAGTTATGCTGACTTAAGTTCAGCTTCTTTATTTAAAGCTAACCTAGAGGAGGCGGTTTTGAATGGAGCAAATTTGAGTGATACAGATTTAAGACATGCAAATTTTACAAATACAAAACTAGAGGGAGTCAATTTTTCTGGTTCTCGCGTAAAAAAAGCACAGTTTACTGATGCTATTGGATTAACTTTTCAGCAAAAGCAATGGCTGAAAGAAAATGGAGCCTTGAATATTTCTGAATTAAAATAGTTGTGTTTAATGCACACCTTTTTGGAAGTTATTGGCTTAAGTATCTCATAAAAACCAAAAGCTTATTGTATCGTTATTGTTAAAATCCATGATTACTATAGAACAATTGCTTGAAATTACCGAGAAACTAGTCGTTAATAAAACAGGAAAAACACTATCTTTTATTCAAAAAGCTATTCTATTGGCATCTCTATCAGAAACTAAGAAAAACTACGCACGAATTGCTATAGAGAATAACTATTCAGAAAATTATGTAAGACGGATGGTTGCTCCTAAGTTGTGGCAACTACTTTCCGAGATTCTCGGTGAGAAAATTAATCGAACTAATTGTCGTGCTGTACTAGAGCAAAAATTAGATGTTCGATCTTTCGAAACGACATTTAAACAAACGCAAAATCATCTAAAAATAAATTTAGAATCCCCAGAAGGGCAAGTTCCTCTTTCTTCTAGCTTCTATATTGAACGTGGTTTAGAAGAAATTTGCTATGAAGAAATTCTTCGGCATCGTGCGTTTATCCACATCAAGGCACCACGCAAGATGGGAAAAACTTCTTTGATGACAAGGATTATCTCTCACAGCAGTTTACATAATTATCAACCCGTAAGATTAAGTTTACACCGGGCCGAAACAGAAGTTTTCATTTCAGTAGAAAAATTTTTGCGTTGGTTCTGTGCTAATATTACCTATCAATTAAAAATAGAATCAAAGCTAGACCAATTCTGGAATAACGATATAGGAGCTTTGATGAACTGTACTATTTACTTTCAAAACTATCTACTACAGGAAGTTTCTAATCCTATTATTTTAGCATTAGATGAAGTAAATAAGTTATTTGAATATCCTCAGCTAACTCGTGATTTTTTAAGTTTACTGCGCTCATGGTGTGAAGAAACTAAAGATATATCAATTTGGCAGAAGTTCCGTTTATTAATTGTTACATCTAGCTATTTTACTAATTTAGATATTAATCATTCTCTTTTTAATGTAGGGTTATCAATTGCTCTACCTCGGTTTACAATGCCGCAATTAGAAGATTTGGCACAGCGCCACCAACTCCAACTTTCATCTTTACAATTGGAAAAACTAATGGAAATTACAGGAGGATTTCCTTATTTAGTGCGATTAATGTTTTATCATTGTGTTCAATATCAAGCTACAGTGGATGACTTACTTCAAAATGCTACGAATGATACTGGAATTTTTAGCAAACATTTAGATGATCAGTTCGACTATTTAATGCAAAACGCTGAATTAGTTGATGGTTTAAAGAAAGTTATACAATCGTCGAGCCCCGTAAATTTAAAACGAGAGATAGCGTTTAAATTAAAAGATTTAGGGCTAATAAGTTTAGATAAAAATTTGTCAGAAATTAGTTGTGATTTATACAAAAACTATTTCAGCAATTACTTTAACAAAATGGCAAGTTTACAACAAAAAAAAGATAATTTAAAGTATATCGAAAACTATAAAGAATCCCAGATAGGAGTTAGATAATTGAAAATTCTCCTGCGGAGGGAGAGGGAACAGAATCTAGCTCCCTTCTCCCTCCGCAGGAGAGGGTTAGGGTGAGGGTCAATGGGAGCCAAAACGCCACGAATTTATGAAACGCTGTACTTAGTTGCTGATCAACTAAAACAATTTAAATGTAATAAAAGCTTTAGGCTTTAGTTAAGAGCATTGGCGATTTCAGTACCGAGAAGATGTAAAGTTTTGTGCTTAACGAACTCCGCAGCAGAGCGAGCAGATTCAGCCAAAATAGTATCCGTATTGGGTGTGAGCTTTAAAGCACCACCCAAGTATCCTAAAGCCTTGCAGAAATGGTCATCCAAATTAGTAGCTGCTAGCCTTTTAACAATTTGGTGTTCGCCACGATGAAAAGCAGCTAAAGCTTCGGCGTGCAGGTCATTTTCGGGAGTTCCCAAAACATTAACAATTGCATCAACAGCAACTTTAACTTTTTCTGGTGAGAGTTCAGTACTAGATGGAGCTGCTTGCATAGTAGTAAGGTTCCTTTTTAACAACAATAATACAGCTTCCGTTGTTGTCAGTGACTGCAGCGTGTCTTGCGTCCTTCACCAGGAGTTTTAACTGAGTCTGTTCTCCAGAGCATCTAAAAAGCGCAAAGAAAACTTCCTAAAGTTGTCAAGTTTCACTTTAAATGTTGTAACAAACACTCAGCAATACGTTTTGCTGCACCTGGGTTACCCATCCGCCGAATACCATTTTCCGCAATGGTATGTAGCCGATCTGGATTTAGGAGGAGCGATCGCACTACCCCAGCAACTTCTTCAGGCTGTTCGACTAAAGTAACAGATATTCCTAACAGGCGGCTTTGTGCTTCAGCAAAAGCAGGAGTAAATTGTGGTCCCTTTCCTGGAATAATGATTGCTGGTTTTCCTAAACCGACAAATTGCTCTGTAGCTGTTCCAGCCATTGCGATCGCCAGATCTCCTAAATGTAGGCATTCATTATAAGCATTTTGTGTCAACAGAAAATACGCATTTTTTTGTTTAAAAGTCAAGATATCAGCATCGGGAATTTTGATAGGAGATTCCGGGTGAGGACGCCAGCCTTGGGATTGGAGGATTTGGCGCATACTTTCATAGTGTAGAGTGGGAGCGATCGCGCCCAAAAACACCACTGTTCCAGAAGTGTGACGAGAAAAATCTCGCTTTTGAAAAAGTGCCATTAATGCAGACACCGCAACCATAATAGAGCGCCAATTGGCGTATGCTTCTGGGGGACGGGAACCTGGTAAAATAGTCACAATTAAAGGCCTAGTAACTTCTTCTTTTTCCGTGTCAGAGCTATAAAATTGCTGACGAGACAACTTCGGTTCAAGACCATCCATCATTGGATTACCTAAATCAAATGCAGGAATCCGAAATTTTTGCAATACCTCGGTAGTCAGTGAGTCTCTGGGAAACACTGCCTTGCACGAAGAGCGGCTCATTAACCAACGCTCCCAAGAATGGTAAACTGAACCAGAAAAATTTTCGAAATAAGCAGCTTTTTTGTTTCGTCTTAACAAAGACACTTCATCACGTACATAATACTCCGATCTAGCTGTACCTACAAAAGCATAATTTGCTTTACTCATCCATGCAAACAAGAGTGGTACAATATCCCCAACAGCTAAAATGGCTTTTGCATTATTTAATTTTTGGTGAAAATTTACCCACCGGCGTATAGCTTTAGTCTGACTAAGAGTAAGTTGAATTAAGCCTCCTCTAACATCTCTGAGAAGTTGGCGTCCGTCTTGGTAAATAAAACCACCAGAAGGCATGGTGCGGACTGAACCAATGAGGGGAATACCTAATTCTTGGTAAGCGTGTCCACCACCGACTAAAGGCAAAGCGAATATATCTGGGGGGTTTGGTTGTTGCTGGAGTTCCCGTAGAATTCTTACAGCGATAGCATCTTCTCCATGACCATTGCTTAAAACTAGTAACTGTAGGGGAATATTTTCTGATTGCACGTTGGATGATGCAGATAAGGATAATAAATCACTCATAAGAAACAAAAACTTGTAATTAACTGTCTTTAGAGATAGAGGGGTTGAATCAGAGTATAAAGACGCACATTCAAAAAAGGTAATCAATTATCAATATATATTGACATGGCACAAGTTTCACTCCTAGGATGCACCCGCATTATGTCACCATCCCGAGTAAAGTTAGAAAAAAATTTTTGTGAAGAAAAATCTAATGCTATAGCTCTCCTCGACTCTACACTCATAGGGATAACCCAAAAAATTTGGGAAGTCCACTGCAACGCTGCTGAGGTAAAACGAACAATTTTCCGACTCAAAAACACGGAAACCTATCGCAGACAATGAGTACAGGCTCATTGAAGAGTATCGAATTTGACAGTAACCGCCAATAATAGCCCTTTTGTGAAAAGTTTGTGAGCTAAATGATCTTTCATTTTTAATTCCACGCAACAGTACTAGGTTAACAAGCAGCTCTCATCTAAAATCTAAAAATAAACTGCCCAAATCGAAATTTAAAATCGTAAATCTAAAATTGTTATGCTTACTGGTACAACTTTGCAGGGTGGCAAATATACTCTAAACCAGGAAATAGGGCGAGGTGGCTTTGGTATTACGTTCAAAGCAACTCATCACTTCTTAACTCAGATAGTGGTGATTAAAACCCTTAACGAGAAACTGCGACAACATCCTGATTTTGCTAAATTTGAGCGTCAGTTCCAGGATGAAGCAAGACGCTTGGCTACTTGTATCCATCCAAATATAGTTCGGGTAAGCGACTTTTTTGTGGAAGATGGACTACCCTACATGGTAATGGAGTATATTCCTGGTGAAACTTTGGGGGAGGCATATGTCTTACCAGGTATACCCTTATCAGAAGCAACAGCAATTCATTATATTCGTCAAGTTGCAGCAGCATTACAAGTCGTACATAACAACGGTTTGCTGCACCGCGATGTTAAACCAGACAATATAATTCTTCGTGAAGGAACTCAAGAGGTAGTGCTGATCGATTTTGGCATTGCCAGAGAATTTAATAGTGGAGTTAGACAGACTCACACGGGTACAGTTTCAGAAGGCTATTCCCCAATTGAGCAATATTTACCGCAAGCGCCTCGCACTCCAGCCGCCGATGTGTATGGTTTAGCAGCAACCCTATACTCACTGTTAACAGGACAAGTGCCTTTACCAGCTTTGTTACGCGATCGCCAACAAATGCCTTCTCCTCGTGAATTACAACCTCATATTAGCGCAGTCGTCAATCAAGCTGTGATGCGTGGTATGGCTGTAGATGCTCGTTTCCGTCCAGCAACCGTTGGAGAATGGCTAGGCTTGCTACCAGAGGATATGGTAAGTCTCCCTGAACGAGTCTTAACACAAAAAATAACAGCTAGCAATTTATCCACCCAGCGATCCCCCAAAAATTCCTTCGGGACAGCATTTGGTAGTAATATAACAGGTCAACCCATTTTGCAAAAGTTGCGATCGGCATTTCCCCACGGTGGTGACGCTCGTTCCGACGCTCGTTCCGACGCTCGTTCCTCGCTACCGCTAAAGCTATCGCGATCGCCTAAAGTTTTAATTGGTACAGGTATAGCCTTGATTGCTGCGGTTATAGGGTTCGCCATAACCGCCAGCATGATTGGCAAAAAAACAAAACCGCAATCGTCTCCACAGCCGTTTATGACGAAGCCCAGTTTTGAAACTTCTCAACCAACACCTACACCTTCAACACAAGTCACTAACACTCCAAAACAGACTAATACCTCGTCACGATCAAAGTCTACTGTTAGAGTACGTAAGCGCAGCCGTCACGTTTCCCGCGAAGACAGCGGAAATCCTCCGAGCCCTAATGCTACACCAGAATCACAACAACGTAATTCAGAAGAATCTCAACGCCGCAAATCAAATGGGGATTCCTCAACACCAGCTTCCTCTGGTTCATCTTCATTGTTAATGAACAAACTCAGAGAAATACGGGATTCTCGTAGGTTTTCATCTCCACCATTACCATCATCCAATAGCTCATCCTCTGTTGTTGTACCAGTACAACCTTCAGTAAAGAAACCAAAGCACTCCGATTCTCCAGGTGTAATTGTTCCAACACAAGAGATACATAGAGAACACTCATTTCCTACTGAAAATCAGCCCCCTGTTAAACCATATAGATCTGATAGAGAGCAGCCAGATCAACCAGATCAACCAGATGATAATGATTAGTCGGGCATAGGGCATGGGGCGTTAGGGATAGACTAATTCCTGCTCCTGTGCTCTCCCATGCCCATTACCCTATGCCCCATGCCATAACTCCATCTGCTGGATACCAAAATGCCAAACTTCATATCCTGGTTGACTAAGATGCAAACCATCTGTAGTCAAATCTTCCCGCAAATTGCCTTGAAAATCCGTAAACCAATTATAAAGGTTTAAATAATTAGCGCCTTCTTGATGGGCGATAAGAGCTAATTGATAATTAATGCGACGAATTCGGGCATTAGGAATTGTAGGTAGGCGAGTAGGCAAAATTGATTGAATAATAATTCGAGTTTTTGGGTGTTCTCGCCGCAAGCGACGAATGATTTGGCGGTGATTACTTAAAATAGCTTGATCTCTAGTACCCTTTCGCAAGTCGTTAATTCCAGCCATTATGTAAATAACGTCTGGTTTCGTACTAGAAAAAGCAGACAGTCTTTTTAAAATCCCCTCGGAAGTGTCTCCAGAGATCCCCTGATTCAGCCAAAACTTACTATTAGGCAATTTATCTTTGGGAAACCACATACTTAAAGAATCACCAAGCAAAATGCCCAAATGATTAGCACTTTGACTCTGAGAAATCGCTTTGGCTTCAATAGCTAGTAAATTTTTCCAGTCTTCATATGTCAGTTGGTGCTTTCTCGCTGATTTCCATAATGGCTGCAAATTTTTATCAGCCAAATGTGTATAGCTTTCACTTGCCTGGAGCGCAGTTAATCTTTGATAATAAAGCTGGCTTCCAGATACTATTAATTGAGTGTTAGCTGGATGATTATTTGGGTTGAAAGGTATTTGGAACTTATCATTCCTCAATTCTGGAGATCTATCAGAAGCTGGAACTATTTTTTCATTGACTGTTGAGTTTAAATCCTGACTCAAATCCCAGAGAACGCTATGATTTGGTTGCTGAATTATTGACAATTGTGATAGAGCCGATGCTGGTATTGCCAATATTGTTAACAAGCCTGCTACCAACAGATAAACATCCCTCATAAACACGTCCTCGATAGCGCTCTTAACCACGCTTGCGTAGACAATGGAGAAAAGGGCAGCAGTTGTTGTAACCACCGTGGCAATTTTACTTGAAGAATATGAACGAAACTCGCACTCATTTGGTATTTATTCTATGATGATCGTCACACCTATTGTTGTTAAATCGCTTTTCTGTCTCTGGTAGCCGCAAAACAGGCGATTTAGTTATGTATTAAATTTGTATGTTTTTTATTACAAAGTCTTTTTGTGATGGAGCAGGGTTATTGGCTATTTAAATCTCCTCTACTGACTACTTTTACTTTTGACAGGATTAGCTAGCTGTTATCAGGAAAACTGAATGTTAGATAAACTAGATATGAATAAACATAACTGGCAAGGAGGTAAAGGGCAATCGGGAATCTAAAGAATTCCCCATGCTCCAACCCTGTAAGTAATGTTTATTGATCCCCGATTATTTAGGTTATTAATACTATTTACACCAAATAGGCGTGTAAAATTTAATCATTGGGCTATATTTACGATCTCTTCAAGGTTTTTTGCCTCTTTTTAAAACCTTAAAACTCTTTTCATATAGCCCAAACACTCTTAGTTTAAAACTGCCGTGACCAATCGCTAGGCCAACGTTCAACTACAACTTTTGTCTGGGTGAAAAACTCTACCGCATGGTGGCTTTGACCATGCAAATCACCAAAAAAGCTTTCTTTCCAACCGCTGAAAGGAAAAAATGCCATTGGAGCAGCAACCCCTATGTTGATCCCAATATTTCCTGCTTCTGCTTCATAACGAAATTTACGAGCAGCTGCACCACTTGTGGTAAATAAACAGGCCATGTTACCGTATTGCCCACTGTTGACTAAAGCGATCGCCTGCTCAATAGTTTCTAAGTGTATCAAACTTAAAACAGGGCCAAAAATTTCAGTAGAGGCAATTTCTCCTGTAGGGTTGATGTTTTCTAGAATAGTTGGTCGGATAAAATGACCCTTTTCATATCCAGAAATTTTTGGAGATCGCCCATCCACTAAAACACTAGCACCTTCATCAACTCCCTTTTGAACCAATTCCTCAATTCTGGCTTTACTTTGTGCTGTGATCACTGGTCCCATTTCCACATTTTGATCTAAACCATGACCAACAACACGCTTTTTTGCAGCTTCTGCGATCGCGTCTGTAAAAGTTTTACGAGCTTTCCCCACAGTGACGGCTATTGAAGCAGCCAGACAGCGTTGTCCTGCACAACCAAAAGCACTATCAGCAGCAATGCGTGTGGTCATATCCATATCTGCATCTGGCAAAACAATCAATGGATTTTTTGCACCACCTTGGCATTGAACACGTTTGCCATTAGCTGCGGCGCGACTATAAATATATTTAGCTATAGGTGTGGAGCCAACAAAGCTAATTGCTCGAATTTTAGAATGATCTAAAATTGCGTCTACAGCTTCTTTTGCACCGTTCACCAGGTTGACAACTCCTTTCGGTAATCCAGCTTTCTCAAATAACCGAAAGATTTTTTGCATTGTCAGGGGTACTTTTTCCGAAGGTTTGACAATATATGTATTACCACAAGCTAAGGCATAAGGTAGAAACCAAAACGGAATCATCCCTGGAAAGTTGAATGGACCAATCACCGCCGCCACTCCTAGAGGTTGGCGAATCATCATTTCGTCAATACCTCTAGCCACATCTTCCAAATTTGTGCCCTGCATCATCACAGGAATACCGCAAGCAACTTCCACGTTTTCAATAGCACGGCGCATTTCTCCTTTAGATTCCGCCAGAGTCTTACCACATTCTAGGGTAATTGTGCAAGCTAAATCCTCAAAATTCTCTTCCATGAGATTCTTGAGTTTAAATAGATACTGCACTCGCTCCGTGGGTGGAGTCCGTCGCCAATTCACAAAAGCCTCTGCTGCTGCTTGTACTGCTTGATCTACATCAGCCGCTGTTGACAATGGCACTCTGGCTAGCACCTCTGCTGTAGCTGGGTTGATGACGTCTAGATGTTCTGTAGCGCTAGATGTACACCACTGACCATTGATGTAGTTGGGTAAGCTATTAGTTGTACTCATGACGGGGTTGATGCAACAATAGGGGTATTAGTACCTGTGCAAAATTAATTTAACATTTTGTAGAACTAGGAAACTATTACCTACATTCTTGCCCTACATTTGTAGGCGCAAACAGCGTACTCTGCGAGAAGCCGGAGGCTATGCCCTTATAGTAGGGTGTATTTAACACAAATGAGAATTGCTATAGTTGCAATCTAGGCTGAATTCCGAATAACGGATATCATTTCCAGACAAGTACTAGCGATTGCATTTTGTGGATCTACTCGGAGTGCTAGTTGCCAACAAGTAATAGCATCAGGAAAGTTCCCTTCCAAAGCCAGCAGTTTACCAGCCAAAGCATGGAAGTCACCATTGCCGTTATATAAAGCTAATGCTTGATCGTTGTTTACCTTTGCCTCTGAATAAAGCCCAAGTTGCAACAAATGTAGTGCTTGTCTGTGGTACCAAATTGCTTGATCGTGAAGACGTATCAAATCAGACAAGTCTGCTTTGCAGCGCCTACAAGTTTGGGAATTTCCCATTCCCGGACGATAAATAGCTCCACAGACAGGACATTTCATAATTCTTAGGCTTCCTCATTCGAACTAGCGTAGTAAAGAAAATCTTCCAATTCTTGTTGCATCTCAGGTAATTGTGAACTTTCTTCTGCGATCGCGTCTTCAATCTGATCTAACAAATCTTGTAACTCCTCTGCTTGCTCATCATCTAGCGTTTCTATTACTTTTTCAGCACGGTTTAAAAGCGCCTGAAGTTCTGGATCAATTTCTATTGGCTCGATTGTCCTCTCTGAGGAGATTTCAACTGTTTCGTCACTCTCAAACAAAGCGTCCAACTCTTGCCTTGCTTGGTTGAGTTCATTACTAGAAAGTCGTTGGATACCTGTATTATTTACCACCAATGTCCCCTGTTGTCCTTTGCTTTTCTCGGTAGTGGTGACAGTGAGAATACCGTTGATATCAAAATCAAAGTGAACTTCAACTTGAATACTTCCGGCTGGTTTGGGTGGTAAGTTCTCAACTTTAAAAGAGCCTAAAGGAACATTTTCTTCAGCAATGGGATTTTCTCCCTGGAAAACTTCAATTTCCACCGCTTCTTGATTATCCGATAAAGTGGAATAAACTTCAGAACGAGAGACGGGAACAACGCTATTTCGGGGAATAATGACACTAAAGTATCCTGGCATAATTCCCAGTGCTGTATCCACCGCAGCAGCAATACCTAGGGAATGGGGAATAACATCTACAAGAATTGAATCCACCGATTCCCCTACTAGCACCCCAGCCTGTAAAGCTGCTCCCAAAGCCACACACAGATCAGGTTGAATCCCATCAGTGGGAGGTTGTCCCAAATGCTCCTCTATCATTGTTTGCACCAGAGGAATGCGTGTAGAACCACCAACCAAAATGATGCGGTCAATCTCGTCTGGTTTAAGGTTAGCATCTGATAGTGCTCGGTCAATTGCCTCTAAAGTTTCTTTCAATAGTGGCTGGATCAGTTCTTCAAACTCTGTTCGTGCTACTTCCACTTCTAAATGAAGTGGGGTTTTACCCTTACTGCCCAAAAAGGCTTCCCGTACCGTAGCAAAACCATGGGAACTCAGTTCTATTTTTAACTGCTCTGCTGCTCGGAGTAAACGCGCTTGAGTTGCTGCATCATCTGGCACATCCACACTATGTTGTTTGCGGAATATATTTGCTAGATGCAGCTGCAAAAGTCTATCAAAATCATCTCCACCCAAGCGATTGTTACCGTGGCTAGCTAGAACTTCCGTAACGTCTCCTGTAATTTCTACTACCGAAACATCGAAAGTACCGCCACCTAAGTCATAAACCAAAACCTTTTCAGTATCTTCAGAACGCAAGTCATAAGCTAAAGCTGCCGCTGTTGGTTCGTTAATGATTTGTAGAACTTCCAAACCTGCTATTTCTCCAGCAGTTTTCGTTGCCTGCCGTTGAGCATCGGTAAAGTATGCTGGAACAGTAATCACTGCTTGGGTTACTGGTTCTCCCAAAGCACTCTCTGCTCTTTGTTTGAGAGAACGGAGAATAATTGCAGAAATTTCATGAGGTAAATATTCCCGAGTCTCGTTACCAGATGCTTCTCGCTTAGCTGCATCTGCACGAACACCAATATCTAAAGTCGTTTTATGATCAGTTCCCATCCAGCGCTTAATCGACTTAACAGTGCGCTCAGGAGCTGCTGCATACTGGCGCAGTGCTTCTCGACCCACCAGAAGTTTACCTGTATCGCTAAAGCCAACACAAGAAGGTAAAATTAAATCACCATCTTCTCCAGGTAACACCCTTGCCTGACCATTTTCGACAATCGCCACTTCAGAATTCGTTGTCCCTAAGTCAATACCAACTGCTCTCATAATTTTTTTTCTTAGTTATTTAGTTAATAATCAGAATTCAGGAGCCAGCCCCTTTGGGGAAGTCAAAAGTCAAAAGTCTTTATTCTCCCCCTGCTCCCCCTGCTCCCCCTGCTTCCCCTGCTCCTCTGCTCCCCTGCTCCCTACTGCTACAATTACTTGGGCTTCTCTAAGTACGCGATCGCCCCATAAGTAGCCGCGTACAACTTCCTGAATGACTGTATTTTCAACTACATCAGCACTTTCTCGTCGTCCTACAGCATACATTGTTTGGGGGTTAAATGGTTGTTTTTCAGCTTCAATGGGAACAACACGCCGTTGTCGCAGTACTTGTAGGAGCGATCGCCTAATTAACTCTACACCCTGTTGATTGCTGGTTAAAATTTCCCTTAAAGATGTTGATTCTGAGGATGTTTCAGTTAGTTTGGGCTCAGCTTGCTGGGGAAAAAGACTCTGTTTTAACTTTCCCCAAAAACTTGTTTGCTCTTGTGACTTTGGGGTAGAAGTAGCTGATATGACTTCTAGTTCTTCTTCCCAATAAGCACAAGCGCGATCTAAAGCATCCTGGATACCCAATAAATCTTGTAGCAGTTTCTCCTGCTGCTGCTCATACTGAGCCAATGCCTGTTTTTGGCTTTCTTCTAAACGTGTTTGCAGTTGCTCTTCCTGTTTGCGAGTTTCTTCCAAAGCCTGTTGCAGAGCATCTTGAGCGGAACGCAATGTTTTACCCTGTTGCTTAACTTCATGGCGCAAAGCAACCCATTCTGCCACCATTTGATAGGGATCAAAGGATTTACCTATTTCAGGAGTTTCACCCAAATACTCAGGTGGTGTTTGTTCTGAGTGTAAATAATCTAGAAATTTAGCAAATAAAGCTTCTTTCTCATTATCATTTGTCATTTGTTGTTTTTATCAATTAAAAATTATAAATTAGAATGTCGCACGGATTAAATCGTCCAAGCTCACTTCTAGTTTAGAAAGCGCTTTTTCTCGCACTTGTTTCAACAATTCTGGATCAATTTCTGCTTGTAAAGGACGAGTTTTTAGAAAATCCTCGTATTGATTTGTTTCTCCTTTGCGAAGCGCTTCATAAGCTGCTCGAATTTCTTTAAATTCCTGTGGATAAGTATGGGCAGGGAATTCGCGCAATTTGGCATGATATGCCGCCTTGATTTCAGCGGGTGTAGCTCCAGGAGAAATTCCTAAGCGTTCGTAGTTGGAAAGCATAATATAAGGAGTCAGAATTCAGAAGTCAGAAGTCAGAATGAATTAGATGGTGATTTGACCACAATTAATTATAGATACCCTGAATACATTGGGGATTTAGGCGATTTACAGGAATAAATATACCGCCGCCGTTGGTTTCGACTTCGCTCAACCAACTAAGAGATCGTGAGTTGAGCGAAGTCGAAACTCACACTCCCCAGGTATTTATCACCTTAAGCCCCCTTACTAATTTACCAGATGTACAAGATTCCTGTGTTTATTCTGACTCCTGACTCCTGACTCCTTTTCTTAAAATAATTCTTGGAACCCTCCTCTTTTTCTACCTTTTTGCTTTTTGGAAGTGGGTTTGAATTTTCCAAATCCAAATATGGAGTCTAAGTCTAGTTCATCATCATCATCTTCATAATATTCATCATCATCATCATCCTCTAAGCCAGGCATATTGTTTAACATCATCTCTTTTAGTTCGGGAAGCATTCGTTCAAATTCAGCTTTAGGAACTTTACTGCCCAATAATTTTCGGAGCATCTCGTCAAGTAAGTCATCTAAATCTGAGGAATCTAGATCGTCGAATCTCTCTGGATCTGGCATAATTCTGAGAGTTTCCTTCTCAGAGAGAAACGCTTGTTCTTCTCTAAATGCTTGTAATGCTTTGGCATCTTGTAGGCGACGGGCTAATTCGAATCCCTGTTGCTTCAACTTCTCGTAGTTTGGATCCTGCACAGGATAGGTAGTGGCTCTGGCTAATAGAAGTAGGGGGTTTTGAGGTTCCCGACGCAGTGCTTCGTCGAGGCTAGGTGCTAGAGTTGCTATGTTGCCAAAGCGGCGTACTTGGAACTGAATATTTGCTAGAGCATTACCTGGTTGCGGCATGTTATTGAGGTAAGCTTGCAAAGGAACGTCTAGTTTTTGCGGACTATTTTCTTTTACAGCTAAAACAACAAGATGAGCAATTTTGGCTTCTGGGTATTGTGATGATAGCTCCAACAGCTTTTGAATATACTTATTTGTTAAAGCTGCGATGCCTTTTTCCCGTTTAGCAAATAAGATGATAGGAAGAGCGATCGCTTGCAATACTGGAATTTGCTCATCCCCAGACAATTTTTGCAGTAGAGTTTCCCATTCTTTGGTTGCTGCTGGTTGATTTAATGAAACTCTTCCCCCAGAGTTGGGAGGACTTTGTACTGCGTTGACAAAAATCTCACACGCATTCAAAGCTGGATCTTTGCTATCTTTACCTTGTATCAGTCGGCTAAAAAATGGGTAACTGAGTGTTGATAGAGCTTGTACCCATGGTGACACTTCCGTTGCTTTATCAATATTAATTTGAATGTCGCCAAAGTCCTTACCAAAACGGCGACGCGTTTCATTGAAAGCTTGTTCATCACCGACTTTTTTGCAACACCCCAGCAAAATACCATAAACTTCTTCATACCGACAGCCGTTTTCTAGTGCTTGGGTGAGGAGTGGTATTGCTTGAGTATAATTGTCTTGTGAAGCAGCGATGAGTCCTTTGCGCCCGATCACTTCTGGAGATGTTGGACAAATACGTTCTGCTTGTTGTACGGATGCTAAGGCTGGGCGATCGCGATCCATTGCTATATAATTATCTGCTAGTAGGCAGTGAATATGAGCTAAAACTAGGTTCAATCGCTCTTTTGGCCATTCTTGGGGTTTTTGTTTCCCTTCCTGCTCTAACCACTTCAACAAACGAGTTAACAGACGTTGGCGTTCTTGGTAAGAATCGTTAAGTTCTAATACTTCTATAAGGTTGACTGCTAACTGTGGGTTAAAAGGTTGTTCTGTCAACAATGGTTGCCAGAATAGTTCCACACATTCTGTTTCTTCTTCGGTGAGTGCCTGTTGACCTGCTAGAGTTAACAATGATGGACGAAGACTTTCTAGTTCTTTAAAATTTGTAGAACGGCGGTCAATTTTGAGTAGCACATGTGCTGCTTCATGGTAATTGTCCTCATCAATTAGTTGCACGACTTGTAGTGCTTTCGTTGCCTCTTGGCTAACTTTATCTTCTTGTTTAAGCTCTACAGGCGGTTGTCCTGTCTTTGCCTTCTGGAAAGTTGCTAATCGCTCTAAAATAGGATGTTCCAAGTACTTTGGCTTACTATAAGATAAGCCAAATTGCCCAGATGATGACTTCAACCCCAAAAGATTAGCTGCTGCGTCCCAATTCCCAATTGTCTGTTGAGTGTAAACAATCCAAGCGAACGGGTAATCTCCAGGTGTTATAGAATTCTTAATTTTTTGAAAAGATGTTAAAGCTGCTTCTGATTGTCCATTTTTTATGGAAAGAACACCCTTTATCCAGTGGAGTTGAGCAGTGCTAAATTGTTTAGCTTGTGTGTTAATTAACTGTTCAACTGTGGCAGTATCTCCCTTAAGCAACAAAACCTTCAGGTAACAGATACTGTAGTCTTTAATCAAACTACCTTTCTCAAAAGCATCACGGAGCAAATCAACAGCCGCATCCAATTGATTCAACTCCAGTAAGCACCTAGAGAGCCAGTAATAAACCTCTCCAACAAGACCCAATTCTAAAGCATGCTTGAACGATTTTTGTGCCTGTTTATAATCTTGTTTTTCAAATTCCTGCTGACCGCGTAGCAACCAAATCTCTGATTCTTTGGGCGTGAATTCAATATCAGGTTGTGAACGTTGAATTTTTTTGATTTCTTCTAACGCCTGACGATATTTTTTCTGCTTTAGCAATTCTTGTAGTTGCATGTCAAAGGATTTTTCAGCTAATGGCTTCATGCTGGGAACCTGTTGTTGCAACCGATGTTTGGACTGATTCTTAGCCACTAGACTTTCCTCCTGATTGTTTTCTGATTTTCCCTCTCATATGAAAGGGTAGCTTTAACAATTTACTTAGGTTTCTTATTAATGCCACATCCATATAAAAATTAACCTTTTATTTAATCTGCCTCTAATCCTCTTAGCTAACTTAGAGGGTGTTTGAAAAGTGATTAGCTGTGATTTTCATCACATTATTACCCCCCTTAATCCCCCCTTGCAAAGGGGGGAAACAACGAAAATCTAGTTCCCTCCCCTTTATAAGGGGAGGGTTAGGGTGGGGTAAAAAATATTTGATACATCAATCATGACTTTTCAAACATCCTCTTAACAGTTCCTAGCTTCAAGTCGGCAATTGCTGTTACATGCTTATTTAGCATTCGTTCCAAACCATATAATCTGTCCCGGGTTATATGCGAGCACATGACTCTGGTTAGAGCAATGTATATTTTTGGTAGAATCCTGACGACGATAAGAACATGTTGATGTTACCACCAGTTGCAATAACTTGGTAGTACTTTATAGGATTCCTATTAAATACTTAGTACACGGATACGGCTGTGTCCAATATTGCCTTAACGAAGTCTGGTCGGATAATAACGCTCGTACTCAAGTTGCAGAACAACCAAGTATTTGGTCTGAGTATCTCAGGTTTACTTTCTCAGTGGCTGAAATAGGGGTATTAGTAGCATTTGAACAAAAACTTGGTCTACGGGTGTCTGTCTCGCACTTTCTTAGCGATCGCCACATTCATGAATCAATGTTTCTCGAATCCTTTGCTAAACTAAAGTTGGAAAAATATAGACTTTAACAAAAGAAGATGTTGAGTTGATCACAGATAATCATCTTAGTTCGTAGCATATATGGTAACGATTTCTACACAAGTCAGTGAGCTTGAACTGGAAGACTTTCAAGGCAAAGTTACTCAAAATGTTATACTCCCCAATGTGAGCTGGCAAACCTACAAAGCACTATTGGCTGACATGGGTGATCACCGTACTGCTCGTCTCACCTATGCTCAGGGAGTCCTTCAAATTAAGATGCCATCTAAGCTCCACGAAATCATTAATCGGTTATTGGCAAGAATTGTCACAACCCTAACAGAAGAACTGGAATTAAATGTTATTGATTTGGGATCAACAACTCTAGACAGGGAGGATCTTGAAAAAGGAGCAGAACCTGATACTTGTTTCTATATTCAAAATGCCAATCAACTCCAAGGACTAGATCCTGATATTCCTAAAAATTTGCCCCCCGACTTGGTTATTGAAGTGGATATCACCAGTCCTTCTACCCACAGAATGGAGGTATACCTTGCTCTAAGTATTCCTGAAGTTTGGTGCTACACGAAAAAACAAGGATTGAAAATTTATTACCTGGAAGCAGATGCGTATCATCGGGACTATGTTGAGTCAGAGTTTAGCCTTGCCTTTCCTAAAGTATCTGCACAAGTACTCAATCAATTTTTGCAACAGCGCCAAACTCAAAACGAAAATACTGTGATTCGTTCTGTCCGAGATTGGATTCGGAAGTGACTGCATTTAAATTAGCCAGGGATTATAAATATTATGGGGAATTGTACCACCCGTCATGGCAAAAACTTCGCCATTAACGTATTCGTAGCGAACTTCTTGCTGAGGTTCCCATTCGAGATATTCCTCGACAGTCATTCTTTGCGGTTCTTGCGTGATCGCTACCATAATTTAGACTTTTTCTTGGCTCTGGTTTGATTGTAGCGTTTTGGAATGTGTCCCACTAACAACAGTCACAATCAAGCAGCTTGGCTAACAACATTTGCGAGAAATTGGGTGAGTTGTTGAATTAGCGATCGCTGCTGAAGAATCTGAATTTCTCCAGTGGTTAGGCTATTGAGAACGCTGGTGACAGGAGGATTAGCTAGGCGTGTTTCTAAATCAGTCTTTACTTGAAAGAGAATTGCTTCTAGTGTAGGATCTGCCATAAATACTTTGTAAGGAACTCCCGGAGACGCTGGAAGAAGCAAACTTGTGATGGTAACAGCTTGTTCTTGAATCGAACCTTCCTCAGTGGTATTTGCGTCAATGACCAATGCAACGGGTCGCATACGTTCTGAGAGAATGGTTCCAGCGAGCGAGCTAGCAGAATATCTGCCATGAGCTGTAACAAATTCTGTTCTCTGCACAAGCTCAGTTGGTAAAAGTTTTTTCAGAATTTCAGTGTTTGTTTACTTTTCAGTAACCAAATATACATTTTTCATGGTACTTCTTCAATCTCTAATATAAGCTGTTGCGCATTTAATTTTTATATAGAACGCGGGCAAGATGCCCGGACTACAATAATTTTAAGGTGTTGTCTTATACAAGATAGCTGCGCACCAGCTTAGATTGTAGTTTGGTATTGAGGTTTACTTTAGCTGGTCATTTTCACTACATGACTTTAATTCTTGAGTAATTAAATCCTTGTTGACATCATGCTCAAAAACATTATTATTTTTGTAAACATTAGGTGAAAAAGCTTGATAATAGCTCTTTAACCACTGGCAACCCCGTGTGACTAATTGACCCAACGTGTCTACCTTCCAGACCTGCGCTGTTTTGTCATAGGAAGCAGTAACAATGTACTGATCATCCTGGCTAAAACTCGCACTGTTGACCCAATTCTGATGACCCAGCAAAACAGCAAGTTGGCGACCGCTCAAGTCCCATACCCGCGCTGTTTTGTCATAGGAAGCAGTAACAATGTACTGACCATCCTGGCTAAAACTCGCACTGTTGACCCCATTCTGATGACCCTGCAAAACAGCAAGTTGGCGACCACTCAAGTCCCATACCCGCGCTGTTTTGTCACTTGATGCAGTAACAATGTGCTGACCATCCTGGCTAAAACTCACACTATTGACCCCATCCTGATGACCCTGCAAAACAGCAAGTTGGCGACCACTCAAGTCCCATACCCGTGCTGTTGAGTCTAATGAAGCAGTAACAATGTGCTGACCATCCTGGCTAAAACTCACACTATAGACCCTATCCTGATGACCCTGCAAAACAGCAAGTTGGCGACCACTCAAGTCCCATACCCGTGCTGTTTTGTCATAGGAAGCAGTAACAATGTGCTGACTATCCTGGCTAAAACTCGCACTGTTGACCCAATCGTGATGACCCTGCAAAACAGCAAGTTGGCGACCACTCAAGTCCCATACCCGTGCTGTTGAGTCTAATGAAGCAGTAACAATGTGTTGACCATCCTGGCTAAAACTCGCACTCCTGACCCAACTCTGATGACCCTGCAAAACAGCAAGTTGGCGACCACTCAAGTCCCATACCCGCGCTGTTTTGTCACTTGATGCAGTAACGATGTGCTGACCATCCTGGCTAAAACTTGCACTCCAGACCCCATTCTGATGACCCACCAAAATAGCAAGTTGGCGACCACTCAAGTCCCATACCCGTGCTGTGTTGTCATCTGATGCAGTAACAATGTGCTGACCATCCTGGCTAAAACTTGCACTCCAGACCGGATCCTGATGACCTTGCAACCTAATGGGGCGACCACTCAAGTCCCATACCCGCGCTGTTTTGTCATAGGAAGCAGTAACAATGTGTTGACCATCCTGGCTAAAACTTGCACTGTTGACCCAACCCTGATGACCCTGCAAAGTAGCAAGTTGGTGGCCACTCAAGTCCCATACCCATGGTGTGTTGTCACCTGATGCAGTAACAATGTGCTGACCATCCTGGCTAAAACTCGCACTGCTGACCCAATTCTGATGACCCTGTAAAACAGCAAGTTGGCGACCGCTCAAGTCCCATACCCGCGCTGTTTTGTCACCTGATGCAGTAACAATGTGCTGACCATCCTGGCTAAAACTCGCACTATTGACACTATCCTGATGACCCTGCAAAACAGCAAGTTGGCGACCACTCAAGTCCCATACCCGCGCTGTTTTGTCACCTGATGCAGTAACAATGTGCTGACCATCCTGGCTAAAACTCGCACTGTTGACCCCATTCTGATGACCCTGCAAAACAGCAAGTTGGCGACCACTCAAGTCCCATACCCGCGCTGTTTTGTCATCTGATGCAGTAACAATGTGCTGACCATCCTGGCTAAAACTTGCACTGTTGACTTTACGACCCTGCAAAACAGGAAGTTGGCGACCACTCAAGTCCCATACCCGCGCTGTGTTGTCATCTGATGCAGTAACAATGTGCTGACCATCCTGGCTAAAACTCGCACTCTTGACCTTATCCTGATGACCCTGCAAAACAGCAAGTTGGCGACCACTCAAGTCCCATATCCGCGCTGTTTTGTCATCTGATGCAGTAACAATGTGCTGACCATCCTGGCTAAAACTCGCACTCTTGACCTTATCCTGATGACCCTGCAAAACAGCAAGTTGGCGACCACTCAAGTCCCATACTCGTGCTGTTTTGTCATCTGATGCAGTAACAATGTGCTGACCATCCTGGCTAAAACTCGCACTATTGACACTATCCTGATGACCCTGCAATACTTGCCGTTGCCATCCTAAGCGATCAAGAATTGTTGTTAAAGCCAAGATTGGGCTAGCAGCGGGGTACTGTTCGAGTTTTTGGAGATGATTGTTCTTGATTATAGTTTGTAGATGCTTTCCATCTTTTATTGCAGCTAATAAAGCTCCCATCGGATCAAATTCTGATTGTGCTACATTTGATGCTCCTGCCCTTTCTAGTCGAGTAACATCCTGAGCAATATAAGCCTGTTTCCATTGCTCTTGGGCAAAAACGAGTGATGCGATCGCGCCTATCAAAGTTATCCCTAATACCACAAAACCAAGACGAATTCGTTGATTAGCTTTGCGATTCGCATCGGCTAAAACCAGTTTTGCCTGTTCTTCTGCTTGTAGCTTTTTTTCAACCTCTTGCTTGTCTAACTCTTGACTTGCTGCTAAAAACTGGTAATCTATATCACTTAAGCTTTTACCTACAGCCCAAGCTTGTGCATCTTGTAAAGCTTGTCCTCTCAGCAAGCGTGACTCATCTTGTCGCCCTGAATCAATCCAAGCTTTGAGAGTATCAGAGTAAGGGCGCTGTTTTGCTAGTTCGGTTTCACACCAGTACTCGTTAAATACTTCCTGATAAATGCGATTGTAAAAGAGCAGTTTTCCATCACGTTTGACAACCAAACCCGTTAAGCGCAATGCAGCCTGTTCATGGCTATCATCTGCAATGATTTCTTGATGTTGTGATATTTGCTGACATAGTGCTAGTAATCTTCCAGTAAGCTGCTGACTACTTTGAATTATGCGATCGCGAATTGTCTTCAGGTGTTCTGGTTCATCCTGAGATTCCCAATTAGAAACGACCTTGCTTTCCACCAATTCCTGTATCCACTGTCGTGCTTTATCGTTTGGAATCGGAGAATCATTTTTATTAAGAATTAATTTACAAAGTTTTTGGGTAAGAAATGGTTGTCCCCCTGTCCACTCTAATACTGCTTCCATCACCGACATAGGACTATCAGTTTTGGGAGCTAAACCTTCAGCCAATGGTTGTGCTTCGTGTAACTGAAAACCAGATAGTTCGATTGCTTTACCAATATTAAAAGGTGTGCGTCGCCGATCCTGAATTAAATCTGACGGTGTTGCAACTCCAAATAAAGCAAAACTCAGCCTTTGATAATCTTGGTGAGTTGCACGACTGTTATAAAATTCACGGATAACAGCAAAAAAATCATCAATATTAAAATTGAGGGTTAATACACTGTCAATTTCATCAACAAAAATGACTATTTTTCCAGGGATTGACTTGAGCAGTATTTTATCGACAAACTCACTAAATCGGTTAACCGGAGATAATGAGCTTTGACTAGACCACCACTCGCTTAAATCAAAGGTTTCGTAGAGATCAAGGCTGTTAATAATACCATTAATCACCCCTGCATACCATTGCTCTGGAGTAATATCGGAAGTGCCAATAGCTGTAATGTCAATATCAGCACAAGCAATACCCTCTTGAAGCAACCGTTGCATTGTTTTTACCCGCAGACTTGACTTACCCATTTGCCGAGAGTTGAGAACATAGCAAAACTCTCCTGCTTTTAATGCTTCATAAAGATCAATATCTGCTTGACGTTCTACATAAGTTGGGGCATTAATTGGCAAACTGCCCCCAACCTGATATTCATAAGATGGGCGGGGTGTAGCATTCATTGGATATATTTCAACTTTTGCTTAAATAATATCTACCGGTTACAACTGCGCTTTTCCAGATTTTAGCCAAGAAATTTTGACCAAATTTAGCTTTATCCGTTCATAATTCAGTTCAAACGCTCACGAAAGTACTTGCGATACAACTCACATGAGGGAATGATATTATTTTCTTGAAATTTCACCAACCCCATACTGCGTAATTTAAATGCCAACGCCGAATCTACCCGTACTGCTCCAGTAGCTAAAGCTACTTCTTTCATAGCACTAGCTAGCTGACTATCCTCTTGTAAAGTCGACAAATGTCTACGCAAATGGTCACAATAAAAACCTTGTTCTGTCGGTGCAATTCTTAATAGTTGTGATAAAGTAGTCCTACCACGAGCTATTTCATACAGACCTTTCCTAACTAAATAGGGATGACCTCCTAACATTACCATAAATTGCTGAATTTCTTCCCAAGTCCACTTTAAACGATGCTGTTGAACCAAATACTCTACTTGTGAAAAGCTAAACTCTGGTAATGCAATCGGTAATCCCACATTAAAGGGTGATTGATTGATATTCAAAGGAATATAAACTTCCTGACAATGCACGATTACCAATCGCAATTTTTTCCAAATTTCTTTGTTTTTAGATGTTTCATGCCAAGCTCTTAACAAGGCAAAAAATTCTGAAGAAACTTGCGGATATTGAAAAAGTCTATCAACGTCATCCAAACCTATAATAATAGGGCTAGAAATTTCTGAGAGTAGGTATCTTTGAAAGTAGTTTGTACATTTATCCTTATTAACCAAAAAGCCTTGCCAATATTCTGATAGCCTATCTTTAAGATTCAATGCTTGAGCAACACTACCACAAAACCACTGCAAGAATTTATCTAGATTAGTAAAAAAATCTACATCTGCTAATTGAAAGTTTATGTATGCCGTTTGACAATTGTGTTGGGCTCCATGATGGAGAATACGTGTCAAAAGTGAAGTCTTACCCATTTGTCGAGGGGCTTTAATCCGAATCAGTGATCCTGGTTGTAAAATTGCTTCATAACAATCGGCTTCCATTGGTTGACGTTCCACATAAAAAGCAGATTGTAAACATACTTGTCCTTCAGGTTGTTCAATAATGTTTGGTTCTTGAGAATTTCCCGCCTCAGATTCACTAAACAATTGTCTAAAGAATTGGAAAATTCTTTGAAACAAAGATGTTTCATTCGCTGATGAGGAATAGTTTGGAAAAGACTCAAGTGGCGGTATCGTCAAAGTTGTTTGCTCTGGTGGTCTGAACCGGACTGTTGAAGTTTGATAAATATTTATATATCCCTGCAAGGCTTTGAGTGCATCAGTAGCGTTCTGGTAGCGCTGAGTGTAGTCACGACGTACCATCTTATCTAAAATTTCGGCAAAACTATAGTTAATATCAAGCCCATTTGGAAGCAAAGTACAAGACAATTCGCCATTGTTATCCTGTGGTAACTGTTGAGGAAATAAGCCACTAAGGGCTTGAAGACCGATAACACCAACTGCATAAATATCACTAGATAATTCAGGCTTTCCGTTGGCTTGTTCATTTGGCATATAGCCACGAGTCCCAATCGCTACAGTCAAAGTCGATTGACCTTGTGGATCTGATGTCAAAGCACTCAGTTCTTTAACTGCTCCAAAGTCTATTAATACAATCTTTCCATCTTTTCGCCGCATTAAATTCTGTGGTTTAATATCGCGGTGAATGACGTTTTGTTGATGAACAAATGCTAAAACTTCCAAGATCTCTGTCAAAAGTTTAAGCACTACCTCCTCGCTCTTGCGAGAGGCTGGAGTTATTTCTTGTCTTAAATTATCTCCATCAACAAATTCCTGAACTAGATAGAATTCTCCATTTTCTTCAAAATGAGCGAATAATTTCGGGATCTGATCATGTTCATTACCTAATCGGTATAAAATTTGTGCTTCTTTCTCAAAGAACCTTTTAGCAGTTTCCAAAACATGAGGACTTCGATCTCTTGGGTTGAGATGCTTAACAACACATTGGGGTTGTCCTGGCAAATCTAAATCAAAAGCTAAATATGTATAACCATACGCCCCATTTCCAAGGAGCTTGTCAATCTTGTAATGATTCCGGAGCGTTTTTCCAAACAGAGGGTGTTGGCTCATGTTAGACTTCATTAATATGAATTGTGCTGTTATCTCTACACCCGGACAGTAGATAAACTAACAGATAGAAGAATATATTACACCAATGAGCGGCATCAAAAGTTATCGCTAACTTTAATCAACCGGAAGTAATTCGATCTGGGTATGTGACATCTTGCACCCGATCTGAATTAGCCCGATATCCCGCCCAGAACTTAAGTTCCGGGCTAATAGCTTAAGTCCATTGAAATGGACTGAAATCCGCTATCAGTCCTCTTGAGAGGACTTTAGCTATCAGCCAGCGATTTAAATCGCTGGGTGGCTAACAGCCTAGGAGCAAGATATCAGGTATGCAAATCTTGTTTTGTCCCAGGTGTAGATGCAATACTGCTCGGTTAAGCCAAAAACTTAAATTTAATGTAGGTTGGGTTGAGGAACGTAGACGCCTCGTCTTCCCGCAGGGTAACCCAACATTTATAAGGGTTTGTTGGGTTTCGCTGACGCTCTACCCAACCTACGATTTTCCTTAACTGAGCAGTATTGGGTGTGGATGCACTTTTAAACCCGATACTCATGAACGAAGTTCGCTCCCAAACGTTCCCGATGAGGTACCTTGGCTTACTGATACTATAATGAATGCGCAGATATTAGGCTAATAGCATGATTCATGCTGCTAAGTGCCAATTTCTGAAATAATGTTAAGAATGTTCTCATTAGTTGAACTGTTCTAGGAATTTTTCCTGGATTGGATTAACCATGAAATGTCACTTGGAATTTTGTTAATGTAAATCTGCATCTAAAATTTCAGATACAGCACCCGTTAAAGAAGCAATCATGTCTCAACAAACTATAGAATCAATACTCCAAGAAAAACGCTTATTTTACCCTAGTGGAGAATTTTCTCAAAATGCCCAAATCAAAAGCCTAGAAGAGTACCAGCACCTTTATGACAAAGCCCAGGCTGATCCAGAGAAATTCTGGAGCGAATTAGCCGAAGCCGAGTTACACTGGTTTGAAAAGTGGGATAAAGTACTAGACTGGCAGCCACCTTTTGCTAAATGGTTTGTTGGTGGGAAAACTAATATCTCGTACAACTGTATAGACAGACACCTCACGACTTGGCGCAAGAATAAGGCTGCGATTATTTGGGAAGGGGAGCCTGGGGATTCACGGACTCTTACCTACGCGCAGCTACATCGGGAAGTTTGTCAATTTGCTAATGTGCTTAAGCAGCTTGGTGTGCAAAAAGGCGATCGCGTCGGAATTTATATGCCGATGATTCCAGAAGCAGCGATCGCCATGCTTGCTTGTGCGAGAATTGGCGCACCTCATAGTGTTGTTTTTGGTGGCTTTAGTGCTGAAGCTTTGCGCGATCGCTTAATCGATGCACAAGCAAAGGTTGTGGTTACTGCTGATGGTGGTTGGCGTAAGGATGCGATCGTACCTTTAAAAGATCAAGTTGACAAAGCTCTAGCAGATGGCGTTGTACCAACAGTTAAAGATGTTCTCGTAGTCAAGCGTACATGTCAACAAATTCACATGGAACCAGGAAGGGATCACTGGTGGCATGATTTACAACAAAGCGTATCAGCCGACTGTCCTGCTGAGCCAATGGACAGTGAAGATATGCTTTTTGTGCTCTACACTAGCGGCAGTACTGGCAAACCTAAAGGCGTTGTACACACAACTGGCGGTTACAACTTATACAGTCATATCACTACCAAATGGATTTTTGACCTGCAAGATACAGATGTATACTGGTGTACTGCTGATATAGGTTGGATTACGGGACACAGCTATATTGTCTACGGTCCACTATCTAACGGTGCAACAACCCTGATGTACGAAGGTGCGCCTCGTGCATCCAATCCTGGCTGTATGTGGGATGTTATTGAGAAGTACGGGGTCAATATTTTTTATACCGCACCCACCGCTATTCGTGCCTTTATCAAAATGGGTGAACACCTACCAAAAGCGCGTAACCTTTCTTCTCTACGCTTATTAGGAACTGTTGGCGAACCAATTAACCCAGAAGCTTGGATGTGGTACTATCGGGTAATTGGTGGTGAACGCTGTCCGATTGTTGACACTTGGTGGCAAACGGAAACAGGCGGCATTATGGTTACACCTTTGCCTGGAGCAATTCCGATGAAACCCGGTTCCGCAACTCGTCCGTTCCCTGGAATTTTGGCTGATGTTGTAGATTTAGAAGGCAATACCGTAGGCGATAACGAAGGCGGCTACTTGATAGTAAAGCATCCTTGGCCTGGTATGATGCGAACAGTATACGGTGATCCTGACCGGTTCCGTCGAACTTACTGGGAACACATCGCACCAAAAGATGGCAACTACGTCTACTTTGCTGGCGATGGTGCAAGGCGGGATGAAGACGGTTATTTCTGGGTGATGGGAAGAGTCGATGATGTGATTAATGTGTCCGGGCATCGCCTTGGTACGATGGAGGTAGAATCAGCCCTTGTTTCTCACCCAGCGGTCGCTGAAGCCGCAGTGGTAGGTAAACCTGATGAAATGAAAGGGGAAGATATCGTTGCTTTTGTGACTTTAGAAGGTGGTCATCATGGTAGTGATGAACTGAGCAAAGAACTGAAGAAGCACGTTGTTCAGGAAATTGGTGCGATCGCTCGTCCCGGAGAAATTCGCTTTACCGATGCTTTGCCAAAAACGCGATCGGGTAAAATTATGCGGCGATTACTGCGCAGTCTTGCAGCAGGACAAGAAGTATCTGGTGATACCTCCACTCTGGAAGATCGTAGCGTGTTGGATAAGTTAAGAGAAGGCGCTTAAGTCAGGCTTTTAAACGCAGATGGAGGAAGCCGCTCTGTAAGAGGGGTTTCCTCCATAGGCAATGGGACAGGCATAAGTAGCCGCCATGAACTCTATCACATACGACAATTTGCGCCGGGCGATACGAAAGGACCACAGGGAGTTATCTTTGGAGTAGGGGAAACAGAAGGCGTAGATGGTGGCTCAACTATGCCTCCGTTAGCGCCAGAAGGATCTATGTTTAAAATTGATTGTAACCCGCTAGGCCAAGAAGATTTCAAGCTTGCAAAGATTTTGATAGAAATACCTAGGTTGTCACCGTAATCCACGTTTGGTTTTGAGGCTAGGGGCTGACAATCTTTAAAGTTATAGTATTTCTGTTTATTTGTCTTAGCATGAATTGCAATCACACGACCAAGTTCATCAAATACAGGACTTCCACTCATTCCTTGAACTGTGTTATTGTTGTAGTGCAAATCATAACCACCTAGTCCAATTGAATCATCAAATTGCGGTTTTGATTCAACTTGAAAAACCTTGCCATCACTAAACTGATTTTTCCTCTTTTGATTTTCTTTGGCTGAGGGTGAGCAAGGAATATAACCAAAAAGATAAACAGGCATATTTTCCCGTACTGAGCTGGTTAATGTCGCAACCCTATCTTGAGAGTTTGTTTTACCAGCAAACTTTAACTCTAATATTGCTAAGTCAACATTATTAGGAAGTGGCTTCACAATTGTTGTATAGTTATCATAGCCAATATCAACCAATTTTTCACCGTCATTGGTAGTGACTTCATACGGATCTTCTGGTTGTAATTTCCCATCACCATCATTTATCATTTGAGGAGGGATACCAATAACATGAAGAGCTGTAAGGATATAGATGGTTTGATCACTCTGACCAATGATTACCCCAGAACCAACAAGTCCTTGTGCACCACGACTAATAAAGACCGTTTCCTTTTCTGCTTTCTCTCTAATTTTAGGTATTAGTGGTGGTTTAGATGGTGATAGTGTAGGCGTGGGGGTCTTGGTAGAAATTTTAGGTATTAGTGGTGGCTTAGGTGGTGATAGTGTAGGCGTGGGGGTCTCGGTAGACTCATGATTATAACCCCTGAGAATATTTTGAATAAAATCACAACCTGAAATTACAGTAATACTAGCAATTATAATCAGGTATTTTAAACTAGGGAATTTGGGCTTCATATCTGCAACAATAAGTTGCCTATCACGCAATTACCCTTTATTTATAACATTTTCGTCCTTTGTAAACTCGATCTGGATGCTCCTACAGGATTTCTCTGATCCATTCTCCACTGGGAGGAGATACCAATACTCCTCATCCTGAGCAGAATTTTTCGATGTCTTTCCTTTGGATGTGTCAAATTGAAATTTATATGTTTTGTCGTCTTGAGTTTTAGGTATAATCCTACCATACTCAGGAATTGTTCTTATAACTGTAATATCTGGATTTCCGTTGATCTGAACATTGCGCTCACAGTTATTACCAGCAAATAGGAGGCTGTCTCTATTAAATAACATCTTAACCTCTCTACGAGAATTATTAACGATAACTTCAACAAGTGGTTGGGGATGTTCGACTAAATCTGGAGGTGCAAGAGGCAAAACAGGAGATGTTTCTAGGGGAGAAGTATCTGGTTTTGATTTTGTATGCTGCTGAGTACGTCGAAACAATTTCGACGCTCCAAAAACAAAACTACCCCCACCCATTATCAGTAGTAGCGCAATACCTAGTATTTTTTGTGATTCTTTTAAGGCATCCGTATTACTCTTAGACGACGGAGTCGATTGAGGTGATAAGCTAGGGCTACTGCTTGCAGTTGGAGTACGTAGAAGGACTGATGCTTGGAGTTGAGATTGAAGTTCATCAAAAGGTTTTGGAGGAGCAAGCTTTTTGTAAGTTTCTATAGGAATTCCCCAGGCGAAATGTCTCATCCACCTTTGAGTTTCTGCTGATGGTTCACCTTTTCCACCAAAATAACCATATGGATTACTGTTACCTAAACGTGGATCGGGACTCAAAAATATCTGTTGTTGATTCTTACCCCTACCATTAATACCAACTAATCGACCTGCTTCATCTAAAACTGGACCGCCACTCATCCCATCACTGGTTTGATTGCTAAATCCAAGTTGATAGCCTGCATCTAGAGGTTTGTTGGATATAATCAAAGAAGTAGCTGCCCGACCAGATGTCAACGTGAATGCTTCTTCTTCACTCGATTGTTTGTCGATAGGAAACCCAGCAACAAATATCTGATCATACTCGTTTAAACTTTGTGACCGACCTTGTTGAGCCACTTGATAGTTATTAGTGCTAGAGAACCACAACAGACCTAAATCATTTCCTCCGAAATTTGCCTTTTGGTAGAGAAATGCTTTGTGAACTTCACCAGCTTTGTCAACTCCATCAAATGTTTGGATTTGATACCCACCACCTAGGGATTGAGCCTTGTGTGTCAAAAACTCCACTACATGTTTATTAGTAAGTACAAGATATAGGTAAATTGACCGCTGTCCCTGTATTTGCTGTTGTTTTTGTATTAAAATTCCTGATGCGCCATCTTTTGGTGATTGTTCTGCGAATACCCTAACAGTAATTTTTTTGGCTATACCCTCTATTTGTTTTTGCTTACTGAGAGCATTTTTCGTAGGTAAATCGCTAGCCTGTATGCGCAGATCAATTAGAGGACTGCACACACAGGCTAGGACAATGAGTATAGATAAAGTGCGGTTCATTTCTTTACATTGCAACTGTTCACTATCTCCTCCACTCCTAATACTGCTCGGTTAAGAAAATTCTAGGTTGGGTAGAGCGGAAGCGTTACCCAACAAATGCTTACAAATATTGGGTTTTATTCCAAGAACCCAAGCTACTCCTCTAATCCTCAAGGAAAAATCAAGGATTCTCTCAATTTTGGGGGGGGAGGAGTGAATCATCAACGTTCACTCAATTAAGAGTGGCACTTGACTTCTGCTGTTTTTTGCGCTTTATTGATCACAGCATTGATGTCAACATAGGTGCGGCAAGCTTTTCCTTCTTGCCTGGGGTCATTTTTAAAGTTTTCATCGTTGAGACGGAATAACTGGTGTAGAGCCTTTCGACCGTCGTCTCTAGGCTTTAGGGTATACAAGAGTCCAGTACAACCATGACCTATCTTGTCTGTTACACAGATTACAGGCAGATTGTTCATCGTTCCATTTATGAGGTACCGTTCTCCCGAAGCCTGATATTTATTCATTCGATTTGTGACCTGTTGACAGCGTTTTTCGGGAGTATATCCAGCCAGAATAAAAGCCTCAGAAGTCCAATTGATAAACTCTCTTCGTCCATTTGCTGTTATACCAAAGGTTGTGAATGTACCATTATCATTTTTCTCACAAGTGAAATTAATTGACTCAGCTTGAACTGGTCTGTTAGCTACAGCAATAGAGCCTGCTGTCAATACAGAAGCAACCAATACGCATATTCCCTGATGAATTTTCATTTGTCTGACTACTCCCCTACTTATGTAAGTTGCTACACAAATACTGAATATATGTCAATAAAACTTTCGTAAGTATATCATTTTTTGCATAGCATAATTTCTGAATATACACAATGTTACATTCAACATCCGCAATATTGACTGAACGGATAGGTTTAGTCTCTAACTATTGATTTTATTTGGAATTACTTTGCTTTTGCTGGAGACAAGGATGTTTGGGAGGTATGAAAGGAGGACAATCAGAAGGAAGTTTCTCAGATGAATTGGTTGGCTGGGGGGTAGGGATCGGGGGAGCATGATTCATAAACACTTTGACAATACCAACTAAAATAGATGTTCCTACTGCTGCTATGAAGAGAAACTTTAACCATTGAGGAATATTGGGTCTACTCAGTATAGAAGCTGGTTGTATTCCCCCTGGTTGTGTGGATCTTGGTGAGACAACATGAGTTCCCTGATATTCTTTGATGTCATTGAGTACTTCATCTGCTGATTGATACCGATGCCTATAGTTCTCATGTACCATTTTTTCAAGAATTTTAGCTAGCGGATCTTTAAACTCTATATCGTCATTCCAAATTATCTCACCTGTGTCATAGTCCTTTAAGTTCTGTGGCTCTTTTCCCATCCAAGCTTGTATAGCCGTTATTCCTAGCGCATAAATATCACTGTTTGGTTGTGGGTAACCTTGGCGTTGTTCTCTAGGAGCGTAGTTTTCTGTGTAGATTCGAGTGGGTGTTTGTCGTGGACTCGTGTTTGCAGCTTGAGCTAGTACCTCTTTGACAGCACCGAAGTCAATCAAAACTATTTTGCCGTCCTGATCACGTTTCATCAAATTTTCCGGCTTAATATCGCGGTGAATAATATTAATCTTGTCACTGTGGATAAATTGAAGGATTTCTAGCACATCCTTCAATAACTCAACAACGTCTTCTTTCTTTAGCCTAGTTCTTTGTCGGAGTTCTTCTGCGAGGTTGTTTCCTGTAATAAACTCCTGTACTAAGTAAAAATCTTGGTTTTCAGGAAAGTTGGCATAAAACTTTGGTATCTGCCTATTATGGTCATTTAAGCTATGTAAAACCTTTGCCTCCCTTTCAAACAGATCCTCCGCTATCTTGATTCTTTGTGGATCGTTACTCATAAAATTGAAGCGCTTAAGAGCACGCAAATCGCGTCTAGAGTGCAAGTCTTCTGCTAGGTAAGTCTCGCCAAAATTGCCAGTACCGAGTAGTCGGATTATTTGGTACTGTCCATGTACTATATCTCCCTGTGTTAGACCCATTTGATACACCCCAGCAAAGTGCTCCCCTACAATTTAATCATACCTGGCCGTAAGCATTTACTCCCTAGACAGAAAATTTTAAGTGGAAATATAAAAGTGTTTCCAACGACGCACCTTTGAGTGGATGGTACAGACAGGTTTATCTGTGCTACCTACTTAGTTACTTAGCGCTCTTTCATCACTCTTAGGAGAGAATAATTGAAGTAACCAGAAATCGTGGCTGCACAAGGTTAGTCCGCCTACGCGGACTAACCTAAAAATAGCGTTTTAAATTTCGTCTGGCGAAAGTGATGAAAGAGCGTTAGTTACTTAACAAAAAAAGCGCGTGTTTATAGCAATTCTCTTAAGTGTAAAATACACCCAACTGTATGGGCGGACGCCGTTCGCCCTACTCTTCTCCCATTGGGTATAATGAAGAATAGAGAAACGCCTAGTTGAAGCCTATGACCTCTGTCACTACAGCTACTGAATCGGCATTAACTTTACCTGACCACACCCAGTTACCGGATTCAGATGGAACATTCGTGAAAAATTGGCAAGAACATCCTCAAAGCAATTTACTTACTGACTCTATTGCTCCTGTTATAGAAAAACTTCATCCCGATAATCATTACTGTATCGGACAGGATTTAGGCATTTACTGGCGACTAACAGATCCTCCAGAAAAAGGCGCGGAAGCACCAGATTGGTTTTATGTACCTAATGTACCACCTACTCTCAACGGAAAAACACGGCGTTCTTATGTACTGTGGAAGGAATATATTGCACCGTTGATCGTACTGGAATTTGTGTCTGGAAACGGTGAGGAGGAGCGTGATAAAACACCACCATCTCAACGGGAAGATGGAAAAGTCGGGAAGTTTTGGGTTTATGAGCAAGCAATCCGGGTGCCTTATTATGGAATTTATGAGGTGGCAAAAGCACAGGTAGAAGTTTATCATTTGGTGGATAACTCTTACCAATTAATGCAACCTAATGAACGAGGACATTACACAATTGCTCCTTTAGGTGTAGAACTGGGTATTTGGCAGGGATGGTATCCAAATGCAGAATTGCCTTGGGTACGTTGGTGGGACTTACAAGGGAATTTACTACTAACAGGTGAGGAACGCGCTGAAGTTGAACGGCAAAAACGGGAGAGAATTGTGGAGAAGTTGCGATCGCTCACTCCTGAACAACTCGATACTTTGGGAATTGATCCAGAACTCTTGGATTAGAAAATGGTAAAAGTAAAGATAGCAAGTGGGGTTTGTAGCTGTTTATTCTTAACTTTTGCTTTCATCTGTCCTTCAGTAAGTGCTGCAACTACAGCTAGTGACTACCGACAGCTAGGGTTATTGTATCGTCAACAAGGACAATACCCTAAAGCTATTGAGGCAATGCAAAAATCTGTAGCACTTGAGCCAGAAAATATTATGGGGCGAGTGAATTTGGGTTGGACACAGCACTTAGCAGGGAAAGAGGAAGCTGCAGCAAAATCTCTATGGGAAGTCATATATAGAAAGCCCCTATTTGTTCCAGCTTACAATGCTTTGGGAATTGTCTACTTAGTTGATGGGAACTTGTCAGCAACGGTGTTACTTCATACTTGGGCAGCAATCCTTAAGCCAGATAATGAAGTTGCTTATTACAACTTGAGTTTGGCGTTACATCGGCTACAAGTATATAATTTAGCGATCCTCACTGCTAATCGTTCTGCTATTTTGGAACCTAATAATCCACATCCTTTGGTTGCTGCTGCGATCGCCTACTGGGATAGCGGTGACAAAAAAACTGCCAGGAAAATTTACCAAAAGGCTATTAACTTAGATTCTCGGTATAGTAGTCAAGCTTTTTTCAGTAATCTCAAGCAAGCAGCTTTCAGTTCTGATCAAATTCAGACTGTTGAGCAGGTTCGTATTGGTAGCACCGCTAATTAATTATGTAATAAAATATACTATTATATAGACAACAAGAGACGATAATTTTATAATGCTAATATCAGGATCGCGCTAAAATTTTTGACATGGGAAAGCATGGGCAAAAACCCCCACCTCCCGTCAAATCGCCAGAACCTTCACAATTCAATAGTTTTAGTGTTCTAAGTATGACCATAGAGCCTCTTCATGAGTGCCGGAAACGGACTTTTAAACTAGACCCGTCAAAAATACTCTTGGGAATGGCTCTATATTTAGCTTCTGGCTGGCGGACTTTCACTTAAATGAATCCCGTTCGCGGGATTGAAACCAATCCTGCGGTGAGGAATTGCCCGTTTCTCGCGGTTCTTTCACTTAAATGAATCCCGTTCGCGGGATTGAAACTTGCCGCTCTACACCCTGGTTAAGGTTGGGATAACTCAAATCTTACACCTTTAAATATAAATACTGAATTAACACCACAAAAGTATCGAAGATTGAACTATCAAACATTGGTTTCCATTCCTCTTATAGAGGAATTTAGCTTTTAGACAGGGATTTATAATCCCTGGCTAATTTAAATGCTGGCTAATTTAAATGCAGTCACACAATCCGTATCGTCGCGGTAGCATTTATATTTATCATTTTATTGGTGCAAGATATGAAATAACCTTTCACTTAAACCTGTCTAACCATTCAACTCAGATGGTTCCGGCAAAGTTTTCGCGTTCATTGTTTAACGATTCGAGCCGTGACAGCCAGACGTTGAAGTGGGGGCATCGGCTCCGAATTACTTGCAGCCCTATGAGTTCAGCCAACTGTGGGCCAAAAGTAGACTTTGCTTTTCCATAATCAGGAAACTGATTTATGATACGCTTGCTAGGCGCTGTTTGCTGTCCATCGTTGATTAACTCAGGCGTCTCATATTGATCAGCAATAGCCTTGAGAACCTCAATCTCTTTTGTACGATCAGGATCAAGGTATTCAAAACAGGTTGGATCAGCAAAAAGGTATGCCTCATATTCATGCAACTGAATGTATGGGATGAATCGATGATCCTTAATATCTTCTACAAAGCATTGCTCTAGAAATTCGACCCGCTTTGTAGGAGAATAGCGCAAACTTTCGGATTCAGCTAATCCCGGAAAATCAGGATGGATAGCATACAAATCAATCATAGTAGTGAAGAATGCATCGGGATTTTTATCCTGCTTAAGCGATCGCAGAATATCATTTTTCATTGCCGCGTAATTGCGCCCGCCGCCGCGATGTACTTGCCCTTTTTTTCTCGTATTAGCGATCAGCCGAGGAGGGTACATAAACACTTCATGTTGAGCTAAGTGCGGTTTTATTAAAGTGTCAGCGAATGTCTGCTCGGTTTGTCCTTCAGCAAACAGGTAGAGGCGCACCATTAATGCGGTCCTCCCCCAATGATATTTTTCTCCCAGACTTCTCCCAGACTGTACTCCTCGAGCCAATCTTCTAATTCTGTCGGATTAAGCCGCTTAAATTGCGACTCCTTACCCTCTCGGTTTACCACAATCACATCTTCAGGATCAAAATTATCCAAAAACGAACTAGATTGGGTGCTAATGAGGATTTGCGTATGAAGCGAAGCCTTGCTAAACAAATCAGCTACAACATTTAGAGCATAAGGATGAAGACCTAATTCTGGCTCATCAACCACAATAAGTTCTGGTAGCTTATCGTCTGGCTGTAAGAGCAGTGTTGCAAGACATATGGCGCGTAAAGTGCCATCTGAAAATTGATGGGGTCCAAATACCCTATCTGACTGTTTTTCTCGCCAGTTCAGAATGACGCGATTAGATGCATCTGGTTCAAGAATAAAGTCATCGAAAAATGGCGCAATCAAACGGATTGTTCCAACGATGCTTTTATAAGCTACATTATTCTCATCACGGAATTTCAGAAGCAATGCAGCTAAATTTCCAGCATCAGGCATAAGCCATCGATTATCGCCAATGTAACAAGACTGGCGCACAAATGCTGTAGAAGATGTATCGTGAAAGTGATATACACGGCAACGATCAAGCAAATACTTGAGAGTCTTGGCTGTTTGCATCCCTCCCTCTGCTGCTGCATTGATTTTTGTTTCCTGATGTCCTGCACCCAATTGGTCAATCCTTGGGGATGTCCAACCCGTTTGTTGGAAACTCAATGTCTCTTCGGAGAAGATCAGGCTATCACCTGCCGCGTGCAATAATCGCAGATGATAGGTATCGATCCCGTTTTCAACTTCAAACTTTAGTGTTGCTTCTATCTGAGGAGTGGTTTTGGGTCCAAAGTACAAAAGGGACTGAGCGCGCCCCGACATACCAAGATATTGTTGAAAGCGTCCAGCCATCATCTCATTAAGCATCTTGAAGAACGAAATGAGATTGCTTTTGCCTGTTCCGTTTGCTCCAATCAAAATATTTAAGGGACGCAGATCAAGATCCATCGCCTTAATAGACTTGAATCCGTCGAGGGTTAATCGTTGCAGCTTGTTCAAAAGTTTTTCTCCTGAATCAGCTATAAGACTTATCATATGTAAGCATATCCCATACAGGCGAGTAGGCTGTTTTTTCGTGCTATCTTACCACTGGTAAGGCTATATACCTACGGTTTCGGGCAACCTCGACATATAGTTTTATCGTTAGTTAATTACTTTGTAGACACAGGTTCCTTCTACACCTTGTTGACGAACTATTTCAACTGCATTGTTAAAAGCTTCGTAACTAAACCCTGTTTTTGGGCTCTTGCGTACTTAACGTGCTAAAATGTTAGGATATATATTCATTTTTTAAGTAAAATTAATTATGAAAAGAATCCTTACTCAACTATTAAATTTATCTGACGTAGTGGTAGAATCAAGTCTACAGGAGGGTTCAGTCTTAATTTTATCAGTAAGTAAAAAAACGAAAAGTGCAGTATGTCCGCAGTGCGGTAAAAAGTCCGAACATTTACACCAAAATCAAAAATCTTTAGTAAAAGATTTACCAATGGGAGATAAAGAAGTAATATTAAATGTAAATAGACGAAGATTTAAATGTAAAACGTGCCGAAAAACGTTTAATGAAAAGCTTGATTTTGTGGGGTTTAGCTGCTTATCTGAGTGGAATTAATCCTTTAGTCAAAGTTTTGCAGTACCCACTTAATCAAGAGCATTCTTACCTGAGAAGTCTTTACGAACTGAGCTTTGCTATTGAAGTAGGTCCAGTAGCTCAAGGGACTATTGATGCCGAATTATTTTTGCAAACGGAAGCCTTGATTAGTTCAATTCTCAATTTTGTCGAACTCTATAATCAAGGAAGAATACCTGAAATTTCTAAAACTTTTACCCTATATCAACAAGTGAAATCTGTAGATTATCCGAGAGATGAGCAACAACGAATTCGGGCAATGATTCACCCTCAACTTCAATTTAAAGACTATAATATTTTGCATTATGGCGATCCATTATTCCTCAGTTTTGATGGAGAAGAGATTTTGTATCAAGGAGAATCTCCTATGTTTCCAATCTTCATTAATGAAGCTGCATATTACGAAAAACAAATCGCTATGAGCTTGGCTATTAAACAGCAAGTAAATCTTAAAGATTTACTTCTAAAATATGAAATGTTAGGAATAGGTTAGGTTAGCCATCTACGCCGAATGTTGTACAAGGAGAGCTTATTTTCAGATTTGCTACTCTCCTATGTACGCAGTCGTGCCATTGTGATAGTGAACCGACGAATAGTATAACTGTGCTTTGCGCAATCGCCACGAAACAGCTTTTATCACTATAGGGAGAGAAAAAGCGAGCCTAAATGATGAACTTAGATTTGGTAATTAGCGATTGCACAAAGCGTAGCGCCCTTTAGGGCAATCGCGAACGTGGGGAGCCCTCAAAACGAGTCCTTGTTAGGTCAAACCATTATACGGTATTTGTAAACAGGTCAAGTTGGTGATGTTCCACAGGCTATGTTTTTTATCCGACCAACTGATAATACTTGATGGGGGTGAGTAGTGCGATCCCATGCAACCGCTCCAAAGACAAAGCTTTGATGTGTTGGGTTACCCTGCGGGAAGCCACCAGAGGCGTCTACGTTCCTCAACCCAACCTATATTTGTATCAATCATTTTTTGAATTGGTATGATGCGCAGCTAGCTTTTATAAAGCAAAAATGTAAAATGATTATAGTGCGGGTACCTTGCCCGCGTTCCATATAAAAACGCGGAGGCGTAACGGCTTACAACTTGCAGTGATTGATCTTTTCAAAGCTAAATGGACAGCCGATATTCATCGAGAGTGTATTGAAGCTCTCTTCGCAACGAACTCCACAGGAATCGGGTTGCCCTTGAGTTGGCTTATCTCTCGCGCATAACAGACCATCTGGCAGAGATAGCTCTTCTCGAAGAACGTTTGTCCAAGAAGGATTTTTATCTTTTGATTTACGATGACGGTAATAATATTAAATCGGCTAATAAGACCAACGATAAAAGTGGGACTGACTGGAACAGTCTTGATTTAAATTTATTTTAGCAATGACATATAATTATAAATCACAAGTAAGCTAAAGTATGCTGGAATCAAAGGCAGTTGCAAGACTAGAGAAAGCCGGTTTGTTAGTTAGATCACTTGGGTCAGTTAGTCCATTTGCAAATGGATATTCTATTGCAAAGCCCAAATCAACTCCTGGAAATATAAGAAAAGACTATGAGTGCTCTTGGGGATCTGAAGAAATACCTTGTGATGCGCCAGGTGCCAATCTTTATCCAAAAGAAAGTAAAAGTAAATGGATATTTGAAATCTGGGAATGGTTACCAGGTCCCGGACCTGGTGATTTTCAAAAATCATTTGAGTCAATTGATGAGGCTATAGCTGCCATTCTCGAATACTACTTTGGCGATCCATTACAAATGAACCCACCTGAGCTACTGGAAATCAAATAATTTTGTGCGAGTGAAAAACAGCTATTGGTATCCTGATTTCGCTATAATGCTACTTGTCCAATAGTCACCATTTTTATCGGGTTTTTTGGTTGGTGGTATGAAGGATATCAAGGTTTTTGGAACATTTAGCAGATCAAATCAATGAAAGGACTTTGGCTCGAAGACAACCAATTAGAACTGCGCACTGATATCCCTGTTCCTGAACCGACACAAGGAGAAGCCTTGGTGAGGGTTTTGTGTGCTGGTATCTGTAACACTGACATAGAACTGAAGAGAGGTTACTATCCTTACAGCGGTATTTTAGGACACGAATTTGTTGGTATAGTAGAGACTGGACCACAACACTTAGTTAACCAGCGCGTTGTTGGAGAAATTAACGCTGCATGTGGAAAGTGTCGGTTTTGCCGTAGTGGACAACCAACTCATTGTGAAAATCGCACTGTCCTTGGAATTGTTAACCGTAACGGCGCTTTTGCCGACTATCTCTGTTTGCCCATTGAGAATTTGCATCCCGTTCCTGATCATGTCCCTACAGAAGTAGCAACATTTACAGAACCCTTAGCTGCTGCTTTGGAAATTCAGCAACAAGTAGCTATACATTCAGATGATCGGGTGCTAGTTGTTGGAGATGGTAAGCTAGGGCAATTGGTAGCACAGACATTAGCTTTAACTGGTTGCGATCTCTTAGCAGTTGGGCGACATCAGGATAAACTTGCTAACTTAGAAGCACGAGGTATCAAAACTGGTTTAGTCGATGCAATTGTAGACAGAAGTTTTGATATTTCAGTGGATTGTACTGGTAACGCTGAAGGCTTTGCACTTGCTCGGCGTGCTTTACGTGCACGGGGAACTTTATTACTCAAAAGTACTTATGCTGGTAATCTGAGTGTGGATGCTTCTTCCTTAGTCGTTGATGAAATTACTCTCATTGGCTCCCGTTGTGGTCCATTTCCCGCAGCACTCGACCTATTAGCACAAGAACGAGTAGATGTAAAGCCTCTCATTCATGCTCATTACCCTTTAGCGCAAGGGATAGAGGCTTTTGAGCGTGCTCAAATTAAAGGTGTTTTAAAGGTCTTGCTAGAAATGAGCCATTAAATTTTAGGACGGCGGTTCTCCTGAGGGGAGAGGTGAAGAGCTATTACGAAGCGTGACGGCGATCGCCTCCCGAGATAGTGGGGGCAAAAAAACGGGCACATTGACTTAACTTAATGCTTTAATGTTAGTATGTTCGCGGGATTGAAACACAACCAGAACTTGTTGTTCAATTGGACACTTACAAATGTTTTTCTAGGCTTCATCATTTGTACTATTTACCATTGCCATCAAAATTCCTAAAATTTTATCTACAGATGGAAACAGATATATTGTAGGGTCAATAGTTACTACATTATTTCTGAGAATCAAAAAAGCCCACTGGGTTGCTGTAGTAACAATACCAAAAACCGGTTGCATATCTTTATTAAACTTATGGGCAGCCACCATTTCAGCAATACATTGAGGTAAGCCCATAGCAATATCTGACTTTTTTGCTTCGACTACGACTATTACAGGTTTAACAATTGTAATACTTATCGGACTTTTTGATATTAAGAAGTCGCACACACCGTTTAAACCTATTGATTTGTCTACATTAAAGGTTTCTCCTGAAAACACGTTAATGGGGGTAGTGGAAATTTCTTGCAGTTCTGCCAGTATAGGGCTGATGATTCGCTCGCTTTTTTCTTTCTCACTTCTTAATTCTAGAACAACCCTTGTTGCGTTTCTTTTAAGAATTTGACTAAGTAGACTGCTGGGTTCTATTGGTGGAGCATTAGTAAATAACTTTGGGGTTTCTTGAATTAACTCTAGTTCAAATTGATTTAGTACATTGGGTAAATCGTTGAAGTCTGAGTAAGCCATAATTTCTATAGCAATTTCTAGTTTTATTCCCCAACCGGGGATTCAGGAAATGGCGATCGCACGCTGGTGGAGAGAAATCCGGGTAAGTGTGAGCGCATCGTATACAGTTCAGCAATTCTCATTTTAAATCAATTCTTTTCGTTGAATTGAAACTTATAACTTATAATTCGAGCGCTATTATATTGATACTGAGTCGCGATGTAATTTGCCTTGACCACCCAACTACAACAACTCGAACCAACAAAATACGGATTGGCGCTGCATACCACCACACCTGAACTTGGTTTGGCAATGAGTAACTTTGCAGGCGATATACGTTCAGGTGTTTGGAATCTGGAGCGTGAATTATCCAGCCAGTTGCACAAATATTTGCTTGAGTTTATACAACCTCAAATTTGGGCTGATTTAGAGTTTATCGCTGTAGCCAAAGGTCCAGGTGGTTTTACTGGTACTCGCATTGGCGTTGTGACTGCTCGTACTTTAGGACAACAGTTAGGTATTCCTGTATTTGCTATTTCTACTTTAGCAGCAGTGGCGCGATCGCGCTATGCGGGATCGCACATCACCTCGATTTCTTCTAGTATGAAATGCGAACAAGCCATTGCTGTACAAATGCCAGCACAACAAGGTAAAATTTTTACGGCTATTTATCAACCTACACCAGATGGTTCTGACCTACGGGTTTTATTTCCAGACACAGTGCTAACACCAGAAGCATGGCAGGAAAAATTAGCCACATGGGAGACAAGTTATCAGTTAATTGAAGCAAAATCTGGTTTGGCTGCTACAGTTACGATCATATTGGAACTAGCATACTTAGAATGGCAATGTGGGAAACGCCCTGATTGGTCAGAAGCTTTGCCATATTATGGACAACATCCAGTGACTCTTTCCTAGAGAATATTATGCCCCGTTGAAGATTTACGAAACTGGTATAAGCAGGCATGGTATAGATGGAGAAAGGATATGCCAGAAAATTAACAAAGTAATGAGAAATTTTTTCAATTACCGATTTCGGGAATATGAGGAGGGGTGGAAATGGATGTCAGTTTGATTGTGTCTAACATACTGAATCCGCCAATCCTGTTTTTCTTTCTGGGAATGACGGCCGTTTTTGTAAAGTCTGATTTGGAAATTCCAGCCCCGGTACCCAAACTCCTATCGCTTTACCTGCTCTTTGCGATTGGTTTTAAAGGAGGGGTAGAATTGATAAAGAGCGGAGTCACTCAGGAAGTGGTTTTAACCCTCCTAGCAGCTATATTAATGGCTTGTTTTGTCCCAATTTACACCTTTTTTATCCTCAAGCTGAAGTTGGATACTTATGATGCGGCAGCGATCGCAGCAACCTACGGTTCTATCAGTGCTGTTACTTTCATCACCGCTAGCGCCTTTCTCAGTGAACTTGGCATTCAGTTTGATGGTTATATGGTAGCAGCTCTTGCCCTAATGGAATCTCCGGCTATCATTGTTGGTTTAATCTTGGTGAATTTATTCACTAAGGATGAAAAGCGGGAGTTTTCTTGGTCAGAAGTGATCAAGGAAGCATTTCTTAATAGTTCTGTCTTTCTTTTAGTTGGTAGTCTGTTGATTGGCTTTTTAACAGGAGAGCACGGCTGGCAAGTATTAGAACCTTTTGCACAAGGAATGTTCTATGGTATTCTCACCTTCTTTTTGTTGGATATGGGACTAGTAGCAGCAAGAAGAATTAAAGACTTGCAAAAAACCGGACTTTTTCTGATTTCATTTGCGATACTAATTCCAATACTCAATGCGGGTATTGGGTTAGTGATTGCCAAATTCATTGGTATGCCTCAAGGGGATTCACTCTTATTTGCTGTGTTGTGTGCGAGTGCTTCTTACATTGCTGTTCCAGCAGCCATGAGGTTGACTGTTCCGGAAGCCAACCCGAGCCTCTATGTTTCTACCGCTTTGGCAGTTACATTCCCATTCAATATTATCGTGGGGATTCCGTTATATCTGTACGGAATTAACTTGTTTTGGAGGTAATAATATGCACTTAGTTAAGAAAATTGAAATTATTGCGAATTCGTTTGAGCTTGCCAAGATTTTAGAAGGTTTAGATAAGTCAGGTGTACACGGTCATGCTGTCATCCGCAATGTTGCTGGTAAAGGATTACGAGGAGCCGAGGAAGATTTAGACATGACGATGCTTGATAATGTTTACATTATTGCGTTTTGTATGCCAGAGTACGTTAAGCCTGTCGTTGAAAACATTAGACCACTACTTAACAAATTTGGTGGTACTTGTTACATCTCTGATGTAATGGAAATTCGTTCTATAAAGTGCGTTGCATCGTTATGAATTCAAACAAGCATTTCATGGAACGCCGTCACTTCCTAAAGTTAGGAGTTACCGGGGTGTTTGGGACGATAATAAGTACCAGCGATCTACTTTGTTCTGTTGAACCTGCTAAAGCTGGCGGAGTTGGTTCAGCAGTTACGCAATCTCTTACTCCCGATGCAGCACTGGAAAAACTTCTAGAAGGAAATCAGAGGTTTACTCAGCATCACCCTCAATATCCAGATCAATCAGCTGCGCGGTTGCTGGAAGTTGCTCAAGCGCAACACCCATTTGCAACCATCCTCAGTTGTGCAGATTCACGGGTTCCGCCAGAAATTATTTTCGATCAGGGTATTGGAGATGTCTTTGATATTCGGATTGCTGGCAATATTGCTATACCTGAAGCAATAGGTAGTATTGAGTATGCTGCTGTCCTTTTAGGAACACCCGTGGTAATGGTGCTAGGTCATGAACGGTGTGGCGCTGTGACTGCAACTGTCCAAAAACAAGCACTGCTGGGTAACATTGGTACCTTTGTGCAAGCGATTAAACCAGCTTTAGAAAAGGTTAGTGGTCAATCTGGTGATGCAGTCGAGAATGCTGTCGTGGCAAATGTTCAATATCAAATTGAACGGTTAGGGCGATCGCAACTCTTAACTGAGCGCGTAGAATCTGGCAAACTAAAAATAGTTGGAGGTCGTTACGACTTAGATACTGGGAAAGTGACTATCGTTTAATTATGGGCATGGGGCATGGGGCATGGGGCATGGGGCATATATACCAAGTAGGGTGCGTTAGCGCGACTCGTAACGCACCGTTTATAAGAATCCTCATAATGGTTCAGTGCTTTACGACTTTCCGTAAGAGTACACCGTGAACTACTCCTCTGCCCGATGCCCCTTGCCCATTGCCCTATGCCCACTTTCCTCACAACTTCACCTGCTGCAAATTGCTCCGAGGGTTAAAAGTACGTATAGCGCGGAGTTTCTCATAATATTCTCGCTCCTGAGCGCTGATTTCTTTTGGTGTTACAATATTAATCTTAACTAACTGGTCACCACGTGTTCCTCTAGGTTGAGGCCATCCTTTACCACGTAGACGTAAAGATTGACCAGAACGTACTCCGGTAGGAATTTTAACATTAACCATTCCATCCGGGGTTGGTACATCAATAGATGTTCCTAATACAGCTTCGTCCGGTGAGATTGGCACTTCACATACTAAATTATCACCCTCGAACTGGAAGAAAGAGTGAGGAATAAGTTCAACTTTTAAGTACAAATCACCGCGTTGTTGAGTCATAGGATTTATTTGTCCTTTGCCTCTCACACGCAAACGGCTACCAGATTTAGCTCCTCCTGGTATGCGTACATCTATAACTTCATTGCCTAAATTTAAGTGTTTTTGTACCCCATTAAAAGCTTCTGCAAAAGTAAGACGAATTATAGCTTCACTATCCTGTACGGAAGCACCAGCACCAAAATCATTAAAGCTGCCAAAATCATTAAAGCCGCTGAAGCCACCCGGTGGTCGTGTGCTAGTACGATAAGATTGTTGACCACCGCGACTACTATTACTACCAAAGCGCCCTAATAACTCATTGATAAAGTCATCAAAGCTCCCGTATTGGCTGAAGTCAAAGCCTCCCATATCGACTCCAGCGCCAGGATGAAAACCTCCCTCCGCCTGTTTCCAATATTGACCAAATTGATCGTATTTTCGGCGTTTGTCAGGATCTGACAGGACTTCATACGCCTCGTTAACTTCTTTAAACCGTGCTTCCGCCTGTTTGTTGTTCGGATTGACGTCAGGGTGATATTTCCGCGCTAGTTTACGAAAGGCTTGTTTAATTTCCTCTGGAGTGGCGGTCTTACTAACTCCTAAAATCACATAATAGTCTTTGAAGTCGGTTGCAGCCATCTACCAGCCTCCTATAAAAATTCTCATTAATTTTTTTTTTAATTTGAGTCGGCAAGCCTTGCTTAATAAAATTACAATTCTATAGACTCTAACTTTTAACTTAACAAAGATTAAATAAAATCAAGTGCGGTTTTTGCTCATTGCGTCGTTGGAATTTCCGTACTAAAAATTAGCTCGTCTAGTCCTTCTGACAATGAAGGGGGTGCATCGCGGAGTTGCCGATGCATACGAAATATAACGTTCTCTGGCACTTGACGGTGCCGCTTTTTGTTCCGTGCTAAACAAAGCCAAACAGGAGTTTTTACCCAAATTGCTGTAATATTAGTAAAGCCTAAACTCCGAGCAAGAGAAATAATTTCGCGGCGATGGCGTCTTTGGGCGTTCGTTGCGTCATAAATTGCCGAAGAACCCGCAATCAGGGCTTGCTGAAATTGCTGTTGTACTTCATGCCAAATAAGTAGCCACGTTCCCTGAGTAGCTTCATTTCCGAATATTTTTTCTCGAATAGCATCGGTAGAAATTAGTCTCATCTCGGGAGATTCTGCCAGCAACTGTTTTGCTAAGGTTGACTTACCACTACCAGGAAGACCAATCAGTAGTAAGAGTTTCGTCATTTATAACAATTCGTGCAGGAGTTGTAAACCTTAATGAAGAACAGGGTATGGGGATGAGATGTACTTTAGTTTTCTGAAAAATGATTTGGTATTGCTATAGTGGAGCACATTGGCTCCACTAACAACTAACTAAATAATGGTTCCATCGGGAATTACAGCATTTTTGAGGATGACAATGATTCCACTACGGATATAAAAGCCTTGACTTTCGCGTTCTGCTTCTTGAACATTGTCTTTGTTGATAATTTGCACGTCACATCCAATATGAGCGTTTTTATCAATTATCGCACGACGGATTGTGGTGTTAGCACCAATACCCAAGGAGACACCTTTTCTCTCGCAATCAGACTGACGTTCAGCAAAACCTTGATAGAAATCCGCTCCCATAATTAGGGTATCTTCTATAACGCAGCCCTCTTCAACACGCGATCGCACTCCCAACACCGAATTTTCAATGCGGCATTTTTTGAGAATACAACCCTCACCAACCATTGACTGTCTTATTTGGCAATCCAACAGTTTAGTAGGAGGTAAGTAACGAGCACGGGTATAAATTGGAGCTTCTTCATCATAGAAGCTAAAGGGTGGAAGAGGCTGCTGAGTCAATGCTAAATTGGCATTATAGAATGATTCTATTGTTCCAATGTCTTCCCAGTAACCGTCAAATAAATAGGCTTGAATATTATAATCTTGTGCTGACTGAGGAATAATTTCTTTACCAAAATCAGTCCGGTGTGAAGATTCTTTCAGCAACTTAATCAAAACATCTTTCTTAAAGATGTAGATCCCCATCGAGGCAATATAAGGCTTTTCTTGAGCTTGATCAGGCGACAAACCCAGGACAGTTGTATCAACTTGCATTTTTGTTAATGCTTCACCTTTGGGTTTTTCGCTAAAGTCAATAACCCTACCAGAGCCATCGATTTTCATTAAACCAAAGTCAGAAGCGCGACTTTCATCAATAGGTATAACCGAAAGGGTTATATCAGAGCCAGTCTCCCTGTGACGATCCACAAACAAACGGTAGTCCATGCGGTAAAGGTGGTCACCAGAAAGGATAAGATATTCATCTACATCCCATTCTTCAAACAACCACAAATATTGCCGAACCGCGTCAGCTGTTCCTTGGAACCAATTGAGGTTTTCTAGAGTTTGCTGTGCAGCTAGGACTTCTACGAAACCCTCAGTAAAGCCAGAAAAGCTGTATGTACGAGCAATGTGACGATTGAGGGAAGCTGAGTTGAATTGGGTGAGAACGTAAATTTTGAATATTTCGGAATTTATACAGTTACTAACAGGTATATCAATTAAGCGGTATTTCCCAGCGACTGGTACAGCTGGTTTAGCACGTAGTTTGGTAAGTGGGTAAAGACGGGTACCTGCACCACCCCCAAGAATGATTCCTAAAACTCTTTTCACAAAATTTCTCCTAACTGCCTTTCAACTCCCATCTACAGTTTAGGACTGTGTGAGACCTCTGGTAAGGGGGGGAAGATAGATTTGTGAGAAATACTCTTAAGACGGAATACGTGGATAGAAAACAGGATAATTAACTTAGTGCCTTATGGTACTAGTACCGCAAGGCGGAATTCGCTCATTCGCTCATTCAAAATTCTGTTAGGAATACAGCGTAGGCTTTTCACAGATTTTGAATGGTATGCTTATTTACGCGGCGCTGTACTAGTACAGTAAGGTATAAATAAAGCTATTTATACCTTTTGGCGTACGAGAAGGCTTAACAGCTTATAACATTACAGTTTTTTAAAATTTCCCGTAATAGCACTAGCTGTTAAGTAAGCGCATTTTTTGAGACAGTCATCTCAAGCTAGAAGATTTAAGTTTCACTTTAAGCGCAAAAGTGATATAGTTTGATAAATTAGTTCTAAGCAACCTGCTTAACTAAGGTTTCTGTATGCCTAAGTGGAAGCTGACCACAGAATTTACCTTTGACGCTGCTCACTACATTAAGGATTACAATGGTCCCTGTGGTCGGCTACATGGTCACACCTACAAAGTTCGGATAGAAGCCATTTCCAGTCAGCTTCATTCTTCCGAGTACTGCCCTCACCCAGTTATGGTAGCTGACTTCCGCACGCTTCGTTGGGCGAAGCAAGACATGCTTAAAGGAGGACTTGATCACTCAGTCCTAAATGATGTCCTCCCCGAAGGTTACGAAACAACGGCAGAGATGATTGCTCAGTATATCTACGATAAAACTAAGAAGCAGTTGCCCTCGGATGTAAAGTTGAAAGTCGCTGTATCTGAGACACCCAATTCTTGGGCAGAGTACGAAGATGACTAGGCAAGCATAAATTATTTGAGATACCTATCACACCAGTTGCTCATTTCCCAAAGGACATGAGCAACCCCTTCGCGAGAGCGATAAGAGTGGTCTTCTAGAGGTAAGATTACCAAGCGAACAATTGCTCCGAGCCCCTTAAGCGCTTCATAAAGTCGTTCCGTTTGTAATGGATAAGTACCAGAATTAGAATCTTTTTTCCCATGAATCAGCAAAAGAGGTGCTTTGACTTTTTCAAGATGAGTAAAAGGAGACATATGAATGTAAGTCTGTTGTGCCTCCCAAAAATTGCGCTGTTCTCCTTGAAAACCAAACGGAGTTAGGGTTCGGTTGTAAGCACCACTCCTAGCAATACCTGTGCAGAATAAGTTAGTGTGTGCAAGCAAATTTACTGTAGTGAAAGCACCATAAGAGTGTCCCGCAATACCAATACGGTTGCGATCGCCAATGCCTCGCTCTACCACATAATCCACGGCTGCTTGTGCTCCAGCAATCAATTGTTCTACGTAAGTATCATTTGGTTCTGTCTCGCCTTCCCCAATAATGGGTAAACTAGGACCAGAAAGAATTCCATAGCCTTGAGTGAGAAGAAATAAAACAGAAGCACGCAAGGGACGGCTGAAATTGTTCTGAGATTCTGTAATCTGTCCAGCAAATTCCTTATCTTTAAATTCCTCTGGATAAACCCAAAATAACATTGGCACAGGGCCATCACGCTCAGCATCATAACCAGGAGGGAGATATAATTTAGCCGATAGCTGCACACCATCTGCTCGCTGATATTTTACTAACTCAGTATAAACTCCAGCTAATTGAGGAGCAGGATCTTGATAATCAGTTAGCTGGAAAGGACTTTGGTTGTTATGACGATTCAACAAAAAATAATTGGGTGGCTCAGTGCGAGATTGTCGACGAGTAATAACAGTTTGTGCTTCATCATCAAGCACATAAGCAATTTCTTCAAAATATGGATCTTGAGATTGCCATAGGCGTTGCTTCTCCCCTGTTTCCAAATTTAAGCAATCTAAAAACGGATATGCCCCATTAGATGAAGCTCCTCGCCCCTTTAGGTAAATAATATTCCCCTGTGGTGCAAAGCGCAGAACTTTATAATTGTAAGGTCCCACAGTCATTAAAGCTGATCCAGGATCAGTGTATTTATCTTCATAACTGCGGTCAAACAGTAGTTGCGGCGGTGTTTCAGGCGCTTGGGGATATATGCGCCAGATTCTTTGTTTACGGTTATCGTACCACCGTTCCCAAACCAGCGCGACATCTTGTTTACCCCAAGCAAGGTTAGAAAGGCGATACTCAGATTGCCAGAGTTGCTTTGGTGTATTCGTAAAAGGAGCATCCAATTCAAATAAAGCATCCCGTTTAGGAACATCATGTGTTGGATCACCTCCGTCTAAAGCTTCTAACCAAAATAATGTTGCATTTACATCGGTGCGCCAAAAAACTGCTCTGCGTCCTTTTCGGACTTCATTAAATTTAGTTGTACGAGGGATAAAAAGAGGGAGATCAGCAACCTCATAAACGCATTTTCCTAGTTCATCAATCACTTCAATTTTTTTGGGAAAGTACGAGATTGGAACTTGGTAAGAAAACGGTCGGTGCAACGTCTTCATTAGAATAAATTTGCTATCAGGAGAAGGTATAGCTTCATGAATGAGACGGTTAGAAACTAACAAAGTACGTTGACCATCTAGCGTCACTGTTTCCAAAGTAGACGTTAAGTAGTATTCAAGTAGTGCCTCGTTGTGAGGATTTTGCAGTAAGTGGGTGTAGGTACGAGTTGGGCTTTTACCTTTGAGATTTTCTTGAATAAGTGGTCCCGGTGGAACGGTTGGCTCACAGGGAGCTTCGGGGCGTTCGGTCAAAATGAACTTACAAATAAGAGTCTCATTAGACAGCCAATGGAATGGCTCTCCATATGCACCATTGAGAACTGGCTGTGTTAACTGCTTGGGAATAAAATCTTCAACATCCACAAACCATAATTCCAGTCCTGTTGGTTGAGTGAGAGTAAAAGCAAGTTTTCGGCTATCAGGTGACCACTTTAGATAATCAATCTGGGCGTTGTCAGGAAGCACCACCGTTTTGCTTTTCTCTAGGAAAGGGAACCTCCTAACTTTCATTGTTTGAAAAGGGTTCGCATGAACAGGCGCGTTCGTTTTGGGATTGATCAACAAACCTGCTAAAGGAACTTCCATTTCTGCAAGTGAGGAAATTGGAACCAACAATGGTCTATCCAACTCCACCATCCATTCTCTGTTAGGAGACAGCACAATAGTAGGTAGCGATGGAGCGTCTAAGATTTGGTTAATTGGTTCTGGAGGCAATTGCCAGATTTGTTCAATGATGGGGTTATTTATAGGGAAATTGTCCATTTTGAGTCGGGGAAGGCAAGTTCAGTTCAAAATTACCAAGACTTCATTGTATTCCCAAAAATAGTGCCCTACGTTAAACCAATGATTGCAACAGTTACACGAGGGATGTAGGAGCTTGCTTTTTATACCAGTCCGTAGAGATTTTTCCCTAGCTCACTTTATAAATCTATTTCTAGCTTGATTTTTGAATGATAATTGCATTTTTGTACAGAGAAACAGTAACTGGCATTTTGCACCATTCTGAGTTAGCCCGATATCCCGCCCGGAACTGAAGTTCCGGGCTAATAGCTTAAGTCCATTGAAATGGACTGAAATTCTTGATCAGTCCTCTTAAGAGGACTTTAGCTATCAGCCAGCGATTTAAATCGCTGGCTGGCTGGCTAACAGCACAGGTGCAAGATATCAGCCTCTAACGGGCGCGGTTTCCGCTCCCCCAACATATGAAACAAGCACATTTTTATAAGTCTCCCAAAGCCTTACTGTATAACGGTTATAAAATGTGCAAGATATCAGGTAACTGCAATCGCCAGACATCATGTCATTAATTGAGCCATTATTTTAGTATTCTTGCTCAATTTTACTTACTTAAGTGATTACTAAGTTTTTTAATAAATGATAATTAATCATGCGATAATTTTCTTATTATACAAATATAATTAACAGAATTTTAAGTATTTAATGAAATTAAAATCATATATTCTGTTGAATTTTTAGTTTTATAAAAATTTCATCTAATTCACAAGTTCCTCATATTTATCTCTCAGAATGAAACTGCATAAAAAGATTTTAAGGAGCAGATTTATGTTTCCGACAGATAACTGTTACTTAGTTCCCGCTTCTCCAGAACTGAGAGAGAAATTCCTCCGAACTAGAGAGCGATTACTGGCTGGAGATCGATCAACAGAAGAAGCAACAATTGATGTTCTTGATTTACGAACTTTCAACTTAATTAGCAATCGCCGCAGACACATTCATACAACAACTGGAAAGATCGCTTCAGTTGATGGTACAAGAAGAGCTTTAGTACTACTGGTAGACTTCTCAGATAATCGTGCTTCTAAAACGCAGCAACACTATAAAGATATGCTGTTTTCTCAAGGCACTTACCCCACAGGTAGCTTGAAAGATTTTTACTGGGAGGTTTCTCACCATAAACTAACGGTAGACGGTGATGTTAGCGGTCAACAAGGAGTTACAAATGGTTGGTATCGCGCTCCAAAACCATACTCATATTACACCAACAATAATTTTGGAACGGGTTCTTATCCACAAAATTCCCAGAAGCTAGTTGAAGATTTAGTGGATTTAGCAGATCCATTTGTGAATTTTGCCGACTATGACAATGATGGTGATGGCGTTGTAGATGCTCTATTTATAGTTCATGCAGGTGCTGGAGCAGAAGTAACTGGTAACCATAATCATATCTGGTCGCACAAGTGGGAAATAACACCAAAAACTGTAGATGGCGTTAGGGTTCAAGCCTATAGTATCGAACCTGAAGACGGAAAAGTTGGGGTATTCTGTCATGAGTTAGGACATGTATTTGGATTGCCAGATCTGTATGATACTGACTATAGTTCATCTGGTACCGGTGGTTGGGATTTGATGGCTGGTGGAAGTTGGAACAACGGTGGGCAAACACCTGCTCATCCGACTGCTTATTGTAAAGTTAAACTCGGATGGGTAAACCCCGTGATAATCTGCAATAGGCAAGAAAAAGTCACAATTAAACCCTATGCTACAAATGATGGTCAAATCTACAAAATCCCAATCGCGGAACCTAACGGAAAGGAATATTTCCTACTTTCAAATCGTCACAAAGTAGGGTTTGATAAATACTTACCCGGTGAAGGTTTAATCATTGAGCATGTAGATGAAAATAAAACTGCTAATACCAACGAATCTCACTACCTAGTTGACATTGAACAGTGTGATGGCAGGCAAGATCTAAACAAGGGTGCCAACAGAGGAGATGCCAATGATCCATTCCCTTGTGGTGCTAATCATTCCTTTACCGTAAGCACTACACCCAACAGCAAAGCATACAATGGCTCTGATTCAGGGATTATGATCACTGATATCCAATCTCAAGGACAAGACATTACTGTAGATATAAAGTCACAGGTACCTCAGACTCCTAAGATACCTTTGGTTCGGTAGTTGAATTTGCTCTGTCATAAGTCGGCTGTATTGTTATCATCTTGCAGCAGTTGATTTATGACAATTTTTATAAAGTGGACATTGCGTAAGGTTCGTTGGGTTATTTTCACCTTATAAGCAGTGCCCACATTAACAGTTATTAAGAGTGGTGGAGAAGGGGTGATATGGGGAAAATTTTACAGTTGTTATTAATTGTTTTAGCTTTTACTATTGGATCATCCGGATTTGCAATAAAAGCCACTCCGCTTAACCTAGTTCAGCAGAATGTTGCGATTGAAACTTTAAGAGTAAGGGATTGTATGACATCGCAGTTACATGGAATGATGGCAGCACCTAACCAAAGTGAAATAAAGGCAAAGGTATTGCATATTCAACAATCTGATCAATTTTCAGATAAGTGGTATTTGGAGTTAAAGATTTTAGAAAGTAAAAATATAACAGGAGGCACATTCGCCCAGATAGGAGATCAAGTTAAAGCATTTACGATCGCACAAAGTCCTCATTTTGGCGCTAATAGTATAATTAGTGCTCAAGCTGAGTTTGTCGGTGATCCACATGGGGGTTTCTTTAGGCTGAACAATATCCAAATCGTCAAATCACAAAATTAAGTACCAGTGTTAGCCGCTCGTTAGTTCTATAAGCAACTCTGAGGATATTCTTTCGTAACAATCACTTTTAGAATTGGTATCATGTAAGGCAGGGCTTAACACGCCTTCCATGTCAAACAATCTCCTATGGCTCAGTATCCCAATTTAGAACAAGCGCTAAAATATTACTTCGGCTATGACAATTTTCGTCCAGGACAACGGCAGATTATTGAACAAGCGCTAGAAAATCGGGATTTAATGATTGTTATGCCTACAGGAGGGGGAAAGTCGTTGTGCTTTCAACTACCAGCACTACTGAAAAAAGGTATAACTGTAGTTGTGTCGCCGCTGATAGCTTTAATGCAAGACCAAGTGGAATCACTGCGAGATAATGGTATTGCAGCAACGTTTCTTAATAGTAGTCTTAACCCTTATCAAACACGATCGCGCGAAGACGCCATCGTAAACGGTAAAGTCAAACTGCTTTACGTGGCACCAGAACGACTATTGAGCGATCGCTTTCTCCCATTTCTTGATTTAGTACAGCACCAAGTTGGCATCTCCACGTTTGCTATTGACGAAGCTCACTGCGTCTCCGAATGGGGACACGACTTTCGCCCTGAGTATCGCCAACTTAAATCACTACGAAAACGTTACCCAGATATCCCCGCGATCGCGCTAACCGCCACAGCCACAGATCGCGTTCGGGCTGATATCATCCAACAGCTAGGGCTAAAACAACCCAGCGTCCATATAGCTAGCTTCAATCGTCAAAACCTATATTACGAAGTTCGTCCTAAAACAAAGTATGCTTATGCTGAGCTATTAGAAATTATTCGCGAAACGGAAGGTGCAGGAATAGTTTATTGCTTAACGCGCAAAAAAGTTGATGAACTTAAGCTGAAATTAGAACACGATAAAATTCCAGCTTTACCTTATCATGCTGGACTAAGTGATGAAGAACGCACAAAAAATCAAACTCGGTTTATTCGGGATGACGTGCGAATTATGGTAGCAACAATCGCCTTTGGTATGGGTATTAATAAACCAGATGTGCGGTTTGTTGTTCACTATGATATATCCCGAAATTTAGAAAGCTATTATCAAGAATCAGGGCGGGCGGGTAGAGATGGAGAACCTTCTCGCTGTACACTGTTTCTTGGTTACAGTGACGTCAAGACAATAGAATTTCTCATCAACCAAAAACCAGACTCCCAGGAACAGTTGATTGCAAAGCAGCAACTGCGGCAAATGATAGATTATGCAGATGGTACAGATTGCCGACGCACAATTCAACTGGGTTATTTTGGGGAACGTTTTGCAGGTAACTGTGGTAACTGTGACAATTGTCGTCATCCCAAACCAGTACAAGACTGGACAGTTGAAGCAATGAAGTTTTTATCTTGCGTGGCGCGTACAAAAGAAAGATATGGAATGGTCTATATTATCGATGTGTTGCGGGGAGCAAAAAACCAGAAAATCACCCAAAATGAGCATGATAAGCTTTCTACTTATGGGATTGGGAAGGATAGAAGTGTAGATGAGTGGCGAACGTTAGGGCGATCGCTCTTGCATCAAGGCTTAATAGAGCAGACAACGGATGGTTATTCAGTATTAAAACTTAATGCGCTAAGTTGGGAAGTGATGCGGCGACAGCGAACTGTATCTATTGCCATGCCGGTAGTACAAAAGATTACGGTGGAACCTGAAAGCCAAAAAGCCGTAGAAGTGGAAATTCTGATGCAAAGATTGCGATCGCTACGCAAACAACTTGCTGATGAACAATCTGTTCCACCCTACGTTATCTTTCAAGATTCTACTCTAAAATTGATGGCACAAATACAACCCCAAACAAAAGCGGAATTTAGTAAACTTTCTGGTGTAGGCAGTCATAAACTTGCTCAATACGGAGATAAATTCCTTGCAGAGATCCGGGCTTACCGTACTGAACAAGGTTTACCAACAAAGCAGGATAATTCTAAACCCCCTGTTAACTTACCTTCTGAAACAGAATTATACACATTACAGCTATATAAACAAGGTTTTTCTGTGACAGAAATTGCTCAAAAACGCAACATACGTAGCACCACAGTTATCCGTCACCTTTGTGATTTAATCGAGAAAAATCAATCAGTAGACTTAAATCAGTTAGTTCCGATCGAGAAACAGCAAAAAATTCTACAAGTATTAGAAGTGTTAGGTGATATATCGTTAACACCAATAAAAGAATATCTTGGTCAAAACTACAGTTTTGATGAAATCCGTTTAGTAAGAGGAAAGTGGCGACGGGAAAGCCGTAAGTGAGATCTGACAGTAGAATAATTGTGCACGATTACTGATCAATCCGTTCACTAAAACTTCTATAATAATTAGGCTGGACTAATTTCCGTTGCATAAAATACAGTTTAAGATTCTTTTAAATACCTATTTGAAATATAGTAGCTTTCCTACGAACTCAAAACTTAACAATGAGTCAGCAACAGCGCACTGTTTTGATTGTCGACGATAGCCCGGAAGACCGCATTTTATATCAGCAGTACTTACAGGCAGAACCGAATTATCATTATACATTCTTGCAAGCAGATTGCGGGAAAAAAGGTTTAGAGCTATGGCAACAGCACAAACCAGATATTATGTTGGCGAATTACCAACTCCCAGATTTCGACGCGATAGAATTGCTGATTCAACTACAAACAGGGTTCCGTAGATCTTTATTACCTGTGATTGTAATAGCTGATCAGGGAAATGAGGTGATAGCAGTACAGTCAATTAAAGCAGGTGCGCAAGATTACTTAGTCAAGGAACGAATCACTCCCAAACATCTGCAAGTAGCAGTGAATGAGGCGCTAGAAAACTACCTTCAGGAACAAAATGAATTCGCCAAGCGGCAACATACTGAAGAAATTCTGCGACACAATGAAGAAAAACTACGAGTAGCGTTGGAAGCAGCCCGCATGGGGACGTGGGACTGGAATATCCAGACAGGTGACATTCAATGGTCTACTAACTTGGAAGCTATGTTTGGGCTTGCTCCAGGAGAGTTTGATGGTTCCTTCGATATGTTTGTTTCTAGCCTGCATCCAGACGATCGCGATCGCGTCTTGCAAGCAATCAATAATGCCATCACAAATAAAGCAGACTACACAATTGAATTTCGGGTAGTTTATCCCAACGGTATAGTTCGATGGGCGCTAAGTCAAGGCAAAGTTTTTTATAATCAGCTGAGGCAACCTGTTCGCATGACGGGTGTTGATTTAGATATTACAGATCGCAAACGCGCAGAAACAGAACTACAAGAGAATCAAGCATGGCTGAAACTCGGGCAGAAAGCAACTAAATCAGGATTGTGGGATTGGGATATACCCAATAACATAGCGAAGATCTCTGAAGAGTATTGTGATCTGTTTGAGCTTGATAATGCCACAAAGGGAATTAGCTTTGAAGATTGGTTGTCGCTTATACACCCAGATGATCGCACTATAGTTAGAGAATACAATATTGGGATTACCCAGCAACAGCAGGAAGATTACGAGATTGAGTATCGTGTTCCATACTCTAAGGGTATACGCTGGCTGCTTGCTAGAGGGAAAATTTTCTATGATAAGGCTGGCAATGCCGTGCGGATATTCGGCAATGTACAAGATATTAGTGATTATAAACAGGCACAAGAAGAACTGCAGCGCAGTGAAGCTCGTTACCGCTACCTAGCTGAAGCAGTTCCTCAAATGGTCTGGACTTGTAACGCAGACGGTTCCTGTGATTATATCAATAAACGTTTTTGTGAGTATACAGGATTGACAGTAGAACAAAGCATGGGGCTAGAGTGGCTGTCAGCTTTGCATCCTGATGATGTAGAAGTAACCCAAGAAGTGTGGTGGAATGCTGTCAAAAGTGGCACTGACTATAAACATGAATATCGTGTTAGGCGAGGTACCGATGGAAGCTATCGGTGGCATATGGTGCTGGGTGTACCCCTTAAAGACGAACAAGGACGGGTAGTACAATGGTTTGGTACTTGTACAGATATTCACGAGCAAAAGGAATTAGATATAGAACGCGATCGCATTCTCCAATTAGAACAAGCTGCGCGTGCTGAAGCAGAAAGAGCCAACCGTATAAAAGATGAGTTTTTAGCTATTCTCTCCCACGAGTTACGTTCCCCCCTCAACCCCATCATAGGGTGGGTGAGTTTGCTGCAAACTCGCAAGCTCGATGCAACGAAAACTGCTCAAGCCCTAGCAACTATCGAACGCAACGCCAAACTACAAACACAACTTATTGATGATCTGCTTGATATTGCTCGCATTCTGCGCGGCAAACTCAGCTTAAATACTAAAGCTGTCAACTTGGCATCTCTAATTGAAGGAGCTCTTGATACCGTCAGATCTGCCGCCGCCGCCAAATCAATTCTGATTCATTCAGTGTTATCGAATACTATACAAGTCTCTGGCGATTCAGTTCGTCTCCAGCAAATCATTTGGAACTTGCTTTCTAACGCTATCAAGTTTACGCCACGTGATGGGAAGGTTGAAATCAGGCTAGAACAGGTAGGTAATCAAGCTCAGATAACAGTCTCTGACACCGGTAAAGGGATTGCTCCCGACTTTCTACCTCATATTTTTGACTCTTTCCGTCAAGAAGATATCTCAGTTACCCGGCAACATGGCGGACTAGGTTTAGGGTTGGCTATTGTTCGTCACTTGACTGAAGCCCATGGAGGCAGCGTTACTGCTGACAGTCCAGGTGTTAATCTGGGAGCTACATTTACGGTAAGCTTACCCATTTTAAACATTCAGCCAGAGATTAATCTAGCATGTGATCTGTTAGAAGATGAACCTGATTTAACAGGCATCCGGGTATTAACCGTCGATGATCAGCTAGACGCGCGCGAGTTGCTCAAGGTATTGTTGCCACAGTATGGAGCAGATGTCATGGCAGTTGCATCTGGTACGGAATTTCTAGCAGCTTTAGAATCTTTTGAGCCAGATATTTTACTCAGTGATATTGGTATGCCAGAAATGGATGGTTACACCTTACTCACACGAGTGCGTTCTTTAACGGCAGAACGCTATAGTCAAATTCCAGCGATCGCGCTCACTGCTTATGCTGGAGAACTAGATGAGCAACAAGCTTTGTCAGTAGGATTTCAGAAGCATTTAGCTAAACCTATTGAACCATATCACTTGGTTCATGCGATCGCGCAACTGGTGGGGCGTGTGTAGCGGATGAACTTACTATCGGCAGAAAAAAGCCCCTAATAACTCTATTAGGGGCTTTGTCCTATTCCTGAGATATTCAATTTCCCGAAAATCGTTGATTTCTAGAATTGTAACTACAAAAACGATCATAGATCTGTTTTGTTTGCAAAAAACGCATTTAATAAATGCACAAAACGCATAAGTATCTTTTCAGAACTAAGTTCTTATGACTGATGCTAGCCATGTAAGTGAGCGAAGTTACAGTTGACACACACCAATGAATGAACTAAAACCGTTTTTGGTAGGACTTACATACGCTGTCAAATTAAATGGACGCATAAAGGGATGGTGTTTTATGACTCTTGACTCCTGTTAGAGAAATTTCTCGTGGAAGATACAACTAGGGGCGTAGTTCGGGAACTTTAATATACAACGGTGATAATCCCAGGACACAGAATATTTACTTGAAAAATATTATGACGGAAGAAAAAACGTACCTAGAGCTTTCAGAAAACGATGGCAAATCCCACAAGTTTTATGAGGTCATTGTTAAAGATGCCGAATTGATCATACGCTATGGTCGTATCGGTGATCATGGACAGACTCAAAGTAAAACTTTCCCCACTGCTGACAAAGCAAAGGCGGAAGCAACTAAGAAGATTAACGAAAAACTGAAAAAAGGCTATGAACATGCTGTGATGGGTGTGCGCCAGAAGCGCCCAGTCACACGACGCCAAGTGACTAGCTCTCCCTCTACAGCAAAACAAGCACCAATTTTGTGGAAATTTAACTCCTCTTCGGCTGCATTTGGGATTTTTATTGACGCTCATCGTTGCTGGGTGGGAAATCAATCTGGTCAAGTTTTTGCAGTTAACCATCAAGGTTCGGTTATTAATCAGTTTCAGTTACCTGATGGAGTTAAATGTTTAGTTGCTGACGATAGCTGGATTTATGCTGGTTGTGATGATGGGAATGTCTATGACTTGACAGGTAAGTTACCGCGTCTTGCCTACAAAATTGATGAAAATGTTGATATTTTCTGGCTAGATATTAAAGATGGCTTATTGGCAGTATCGGACGCAAACGGCGGGGTAACAACATTTAACCATGACGATGATTGTCAGTGGACTCGTTTGAGCCAAGGGAGCTCTGGCTGGATGGTGCGTTGTAACGAGGCTAGTATTTGTCATGGACATAGCTTGGGCGTGACGATGTATGATACCAAAGAAGGTCGCATGCTATGGCACCAAAATACCGGAGGCGCTGTGCTATTTGGTTGGCAAGAAGCATCAGCTGTTTATGCAGGCACAAGCGATCGCAAAGTTTACTGTTTTAGTAATCAGGGTGAGGAACTCGCTGTCTACACGTGCGATGCGTCAGTTTATTCTTGCGCTACCACAGTTGATGGTGAGTATGTGTTTGCTGGCGATAACAGCTCTTCAATCTACTGCTTCAATCATGCAGGAGAACGGCTTTGGAAGCTTGCTAGTGGCTGCGGTTCGGCTTTATCTATGCAATTTTTCAACAATTGCATTTATATTGTGACAACAGATGGAACTCTTGCCTGTATTGATGCTAGTGTTCCAGCAATTACCGCCGCCCAAGAAGGTACAGTTCCTGAAGCAACTATTATTCAAGCACCTTCAGGCGATGGAGTTACACCGTCCACCGTGCTGGAAACGGCAACCGATACGAGTCAAGGGATAATTGTTGAGTGCTTTCGCTCTGGAAATAAACTAAGAATTCGGGTTGTATCCCCTGGATATAATTCTAACTGGAACGTACAGTTTCCCAAGGATATTCGTCAAGAAGGACAGCGCTATCTTGTTCAAGAGGTGCGAGAATCTTCCAGTGGCGAATTCTACCGAGCTAGGGGCGATATTAAAAAATTGATCTAGAAGTCTCTTCAAGCAGTGGTGGTTAGAAAAGAAATTTAATTGATATCAAATTTTATTTGATTTTATTGTGATTTGCAACAGGAAAAAGTGATCTCCTCTTAAGATGATATTGTTACAGGTATTCTGCTATACCGATAAGCTTTATGTTATTTCGCCGTCGTTTCTGGTGGTTTGCGCTTTTTGCTGTCGTAGCCATAGCTTTAATTAGTCAGCAAGTTTTTATTGCTATACCGTCCCAAGCGCAAAATCCACAAACAATAACTGTAACTTTTGATAATCCCAGTATTGGAGGTTTGCGATTAGATCGTTGCCTCACATGGGAGCATGATTGTGGAGTGCCAGCTGCTAAAGAATTTTGTCACCAAAATGGTTATAGTGAACTCGTAAGCTCTGGCATAGATAATAGCCCTACAATAACAAAGGTTATTGGTGATGGAAGAGTCTGTCAAGAAAAGGTGAATCATCCAAATTGCGATGCTTTTAAATTTATTACATGCTCCAATAATGTTTCTAGTAACACTGCTAAAAAACTATTTTCAGAAAATACGAAAAGCGTACTCCAAAAAGTATCCTCTGATCTCAAAACATTAACAGATGGAGCCAAGGTTGCTAGGAAAATTTGTAAAGTATTGGTGGCTATCGACCCACCTGCTGGCGCGTCATGCGGGGCTTTTTATTTGGGTTTCAGTACGACAACATCGCTTGCAGGACGTGCATTCAAACTACTTGCTTCTGACCCACCTGATCCTAATTATACCGTCATCCAGCAACCTCTATTTCCTTCCTTGCCAGACCTACAGGTTCAACCTGGTTTAACCAAGGCAGCAGTTGACGCATCCAATGCGGTTATTAAAAACCAGTTGCAAGCTATTGGATTCGCCAATGCCGCCTATATCTCCTATAACCGTGTTTCGGGGGCTATCGATGCAGGTAACGCTACGTGGCGTCAAAAACAGCTAGAAGTTGCAAATCAATATATGCAGGAGATAGCTAACCTCTTGGATGCAGAACCAGGATTGCTAACCAACTTAGTGAATGTCCTTCAAAGTAATGGTTTCCGAACCATAACAGTAAGCTTAGATGACGTACGTAATTTTCAGTCAAGCGTTGCGTCCAATGGTCTGCCTAGTGACTTAATTGAAACACTTCAGCAACTTGGCGCAGATAGAGAGACTATTGAGTCTATTCGTCAGTCTGTTATAGAGCAAGACCCTTATGCTATCCAAGGCAACTATCCTCAGAAGCTCATAAACCAGTCTCTATTTGATGATCTGCATGAAGCAGCCCGAAAATTAAGGAATCCTGCATAAAGTTGAACCTCTCTCCGACTATCGCGGTACGGAGATTCTGGTAAAACATTACTCCTCAGCTTTTAACCCTACTGGTTTATCTGGTAGAGTAGTTTTGACCTTGCTGGAGATCCGCTCTAGGGGAGAATGAGTCTGCTTTTTGACTAACACTTGTGATAGCACACAAAAATGATAGTTGGTTAAAATCGTCACCCGTAATGAAGGACAGAGGGTGATCAGTTCATTGTAATGTTAAGTTTCTTGTATTTGTTTTCTGTTTTGTAGTCGTATCAGTTTATCTGATTTGCGAAGACGTAGAGTAGACGATAGAGTTGTATAAAAGGAAACACACTAATTTGACATTCAATTTGAGGAAATAGTCTTGGATTAGGTAATTCCCATTCCAATTATTTCTTGAAATTTCTCCATGAGCGAATTTTTTAAAAATAATCAATCAGTTTTTTAAACCTAATAGAAAATCTTTAGCAAAGATATTTGTACAAAATTTTCATATGTACAAATAACTATTAACTGTAGTCACGAAATGACCACATTATTCATAATATATATCTACTTGAATAGTAGACTGAAAAATTTTATCAAAACTTTAACTTGTTGTTTTAAGATTCAAGGGATAGTAAGGAAAAACTAAGTTTTTTCCGTGTGATAAAATCAGTAATAGTACTTATATAGAGCTAGGGTGGAAATTATGAACTTTCAAACAAGCTTTCTAGAAGAAGCATAGCTCTGCAAGGTTTGCAAATACCCCTGTATATATATGTATTGTTTAATTAAACGCAAAAAATACAAATTCTAGCAAAAAATCTATAAATTTTTGCTTTTGTAAATTTAATTAAAAAAATTATGTTTTTAGCCAACATTTTGTAGAGAAGTTCAGCTATATTATTAACCTGTCAAGCCATCTTCTTAGTTAGACTAATTGATGACTAAGTTAAGTTTTTGATATGTATTAATTTGGTAAAATAGTTTATTCAGTTAAATTATTTTACCAGAGCCTAAGAATTTTACTAGGTATTTATATACATAAATTAAATCATTCCATCAGTCTTTGGGTTGATTCAAAAGCTTTATCAAACAGAATTCAGAAGTCAGGAGACAGGAATCAGAATAAATGCTGCTTAAAAGCTCGTCCCTCGTGGACAAGATAAGAGTTGAAACCTTTCTTAAAACACCATTCCTTTATGGGTGGTGTATTCTGACTCCTGAATTCTGTCTCCTGACTCCTCTTCATCAATTCCTAAAAGATGGTTGATAGATAGACTTGTGAATGAGCTCTCCCGTGTCAGTAGAAAGGAAAAATGCAAAAATCAATTTTGAACAACGACCCTTTGTGGTATAAAAACGCTATCATCTATGAAGTGCCTGTTCGTGCCTTTGCAGACAGCAATGGTGATGGAATTGGTGACTTCCGTGGTTTGACGGAAAAACTAGACTACTTACAAGATTTAGGTGTTACTGCTCTGTGGGTATTACCGTTTTTTCCATCGCCCTTGAAGGATGACGGTTATGATATTGCTAGCTACACCAGCGTCAACCCAATATACGGGACTTTGGAAGATTTTAAAGATTTCTTGGAGGCTGCTCATAAGCGTGGCATTCGCGTAATTATAGAGTTAATCGTCAATCATACTTCTGACCAGCATCCTTGGTTTCAACGTGCGCGTCGTGCACCGAAGGGTAGTCAAGAGCGAGATTTTTACGTTTGGAGTGATACACCAGAGAAATATCAAGAAGCTCGAATTATTTTCCAAGATTTCGAGACTTCTAACTGGACTTGGGATCCAATTGCCAAAGCTTATTATTGGCATCGCTTCTACTCTCATCAGCCAGATCTCAACTACGACAACCCTAATATGAGAGAGGCGGTATTTGAAGTTCTTGATTTTTGGTTAGAAATGGGGGTAGATGGACTGCGGCTAGATGCAGTGCCTTATTTGTATGAACGCGACGGGACTAACTGTGAAAACCTACCAGAAACCCACGCTGTCCTCAAGGAACTTAGAGCGCGTATAGACGAAAAATTCCCCAACAGAATGCTTTTAGCAGAAGCAAATCAATGGCCTGAAGATGCCGCCCAATATTATGGGGCTGGAGATGAGTGCCACATGAACTTTCATTTTCCCCTGATGCCTCGCTTGTTTATGGCACTGCGAATGGAAGATAACTTCCCCATTGTTGACATTATACAACAAACTCCGCCGATTCCGGACAACTGTCAATGGGCATTATTTTTGCGTAACCACGATGAACTCACTCTAGAGATGGTTACGGATGAAGATAGAGACTATATGTATAGGGTCTATGCTCAAGATCCAGTCATGAGAGTTAACTTGGGTATCCGTCGAAGGTTAGCACCTTTGTTAGGAAACGATCGCCGTCAGATTGAACTGCTCACTAGTTTGCTGTTGTCTCTACCAGGAACTCCTGTGCTTTACTACGGGGATGAAATTGGCATGGGAGATAACGTTTTTGTGGGCGATCGCAATGGTGTTCGCACCCCAATGCAGTGGAGTTCTGATCGAAACGCTGGTTTCAGTCGCGCTAACCCCCAACGGATGTATTTACCCGTCATTGTTGACTCGGAATATCATTACGAAGCAGTCAACGTCGAAGCACAAAGAGCTAACCCCAACTCCCTTTGGTACGCAATGAAACGCTTAATTGCTACCCGCAAGCGTTTCCAGGCGTTAGGGAAAGGGAACTTTGAGTTGTTGTCTCCAAATAACCGTAAAGTTCTTACCTTCACCCGCACATACGAAGACGAAAGAATTTTGGTAGTAGCAAATTTATCCAAATTTGTCCAAACAGTCGAACTAGACTTATCAAATTTTGAAGGTTTAGTACCAGTAGAAATTTTTGGTCAAACGGAATTTCCTCCTATTGGCGAGTCACCCTACTTCTTAAGTCTTAGTCCCTACGGATTTTACTGGTTCACTCTCCAGCGTAAACATAGCTTAACCCAGCCGCCCAAATTGCCAGCGGAGTTACCAACACTCTTTATCAATAGCCAGTGGCAACACGTTTTTTCACAGACACAGTCTATAGAAACGCGAACTTTTGTGTCTCAACTGGAAGCCATTCTTTCAGATTACTTGTACACTTGTAGCTGGTTCGGTGGCAAAACCCAAACTATTCAATCGGCAAGAATAACTGAAGCAATTCCAGTTCCCTATAAAAAAGAAGGAACTACTCCCTGTCCAGCTGTGACTGCGCTAAATTCAGGAGGACAAGAGCCAACTGAGGCTTTGATACTGTGGTTGCAGGTGGATTACATTGAAGGAAACCCAGAAACTTACCTTTTGCTGCTAGCTTATACAGAAGGTGAACAAGCTATGGAGCTATTAACAGAAACTCCACAAGCTGTAGTGGCGCGCCTACAAATAGAAGGACACGATGAAGTAGGGGTTTTATTCAGCGCTGTAGCAGATAAAGATTTTCTGACTTTCCCTCTAGATGCTATTTTTCAAAATCGCTCTTACAAGGGAATTTGGGGTGAAGTCGTTGCTACAGCAACAGATTTGTTTAACTTGTTATGTGATGGAGATTCCTGTCTTGATCCAGTTGTTTTGAAGGGGGAACAAAACAACACCTACGTTATATATAGCGATCGCCTATTCCTGAAATTCTTCCGCAAAATTGAGGAGGGTATACACCCAGACTTAGAAACCAGACGCTTTCTCAGCCAGAGAAAGATCTTAAAACACTTTGCTGCTATTGCAGGAGCGTTGGAATACCGCCGCCCAACTCAGACAGGCGTAGGATCTGTTACATTAGGTATATTGCAAGAATTTATTCCAAATACCCGTAGCGGATGGAATTATACTCTTGATAGCTTGCAGGACTACTTTGAACTAGTGACGACGCAGCATTCAGAAATTACTGATGTGCCTGTTCCATCATCTTCTCTGCTAGATTTACAACCAGTCCAAATTCCCGAATTAGTTCAGCAAACTATCGGTTCTTATGTCGCTAGCGCTCAACTGTTGGCTCAATCTACAGCAGAAATTCATATTGCTCTTGCTAGTTCGCAAGATAATCCTGACTTTGCTCCAGAACCCTTTTCATCTTTATACCAGCGTTCGATCTACCAATATGCGCGTAACACAACAGGGCAAGTTTTCCGTTTATTAGCAGATCGCCTTCATTCCTTACCACCTGAGACACAAACCCTAGCAAAAGCTGTTCTCGATCAGCAACAGGAAATTCTCAATCGTTTTCAGTTAGTACTTAACCACAAAATCACTGCCATGCGTACCCGTTATCATGGTGATTACCATCTTGGTCGAGTGCTTTACACTGGTAAGGATTTCATTATTTTTGACTTTGAAGGCAGAGAGGCTCGTACTTTAAATGAAAGACGAATGAAGCGATCGCCTCTGCGAGATGTAGCAGGAATGTTAATCTCCTTTAACTACGCCGTGAGTCAAGCTCTGCGTAATGAAAAAGAAAAAGGGATGATCCGCGATGAAAACCTACCACTAATGGAAAAGTGGAGCGATTTTTGGTATACTTGGGTAACTAGTATTTTCCTAAACAGCTATCTTAAAACTGCTGCTCAAGACTCGTTTTTACCAAAAACAAAAGCTGAACTGCAAGTACTCCTAGATTTCTATCTTTTGGAGAAGCTCATTAACGCGTTGGGGAATGAACTTAATAATCGTCCTGAGTGGGTACAAATTCCACTGCAGCTGCTCGCGCGAGAATCACACAGCAACAACCCTTAGAATTTTATAACGTTAGGATTCTGCATTTAGGCGCATATGCTGAAATTTGAAGGTTGAAAATAAGGGAGTACTCGGTTGAGCACTCCCTTATTTTAGGTGATTTACAGGAATAAATATACCACCCTAGTTGGTTTCGGCTTCGCTCAACCAACTGAGAGATCGCGAGTTGAGCGAAGTCGAAACCTTGAGTTGAGCGGAGCCGAAACTCGCATTCCCCAGGTATTTTCTTTCTTGGAAATCACCTTATGGCTAGTATCAATTTTCTGTGAAGCTGCACATTATTTTTACGCCTTCTTTCCTCCCCTTTCCAAGGAGAGGAAAGAAGGCGGGGGGGATCTTCATATAAAAATGGTATAAATCGTTACTTTTTGATATATAAGCGCATTTGTCAATATACCTAATGGCTGAAAATGAAGCAGATTTATCTTGAGAAAAATGGTTGTTAAATTAGGTCTTTAAACTTATTTATCAATGTAATAAATATTTCTAATATATCATTAGGTAGCTTTAGGAAAAAAAAAGCCCCTTTTTGTGAAACGATTTAAAGAAGTATAGTCCACTACTGTGTTAATTCAACTTATTTTATCCTCCTAAAGGTAGACTCAAAAAAACGGTTCGTAAAGAATAATTTACAAAGCTGCGCCTCAAAGTATTCTCCAGCAATCAAAGTGTTTGTTTTTAGTGACTGATCTATGTTCTTAGCGCTCTGGCCAGGTAACGTATATCCTCTAGGTGCAAGCTGGGATGGTAAAGGTACAAACTTTGCCTTATTCTCAGAAAATGCAACAGGGGTTGAACTTTGTTTATTTGATAAAGATGATCAGGAAACACGTCTGACTTTAACTGAAGTCAGTAATTTTGTGTGGCACGGGTATGTGCCAGGAGTAGGACCAGGACAACGATATGGGTTTAGAGTACACGGTCCTTATGCACCCAGTGAAGGTCATCGCTTTAATCCTAATAAACTCTTGATAGACCCATATACAAAGGCAATAGATGGAGAAGTTGGCAATGGTCCAGAGATCTTTGGCTACTCCTGGGACTCACCTGAAGAAGATTTATCTTTCTCGGATCTAGATAGCGCGCCTTTAATACCGAAGTCTGTCGTCGTCGATCAATCTTTTGATTGGGAGGGGGATCAGCTATTGCGAACCCCTTGGCACGAAACCTTAATTTACGAAACGCATGTTAAGGGTTTTACCAAGCTGCATCCAGATATCCCAGAAGAATTGCGTGGAACCTACGCAGGTATGAGCCACTCTGCTGCTATTGAACACCTGCAACGCCTGGGGATCACAGCAATTGAACTTATGCCTGTCCATCACTTTCTATCCAGTCCAGGACATCTCGCTGATAAGGGCTTAAGGAACTTTTGGGGTTACGACTCCGTCAACTATTTTGCTCCTTACTCAGGCTACAGTTCCAGTGGCTCACTTGGGCAACAAGTCACTGAATTCAAGGAAATGGTGAAGGCGCTACACCGTGCTGGAATTGAGGTGATCCTAGATGTGGTTTACAACCACACTGGAGAAGGCAATCATATGGGTCCTACTCTAACGCTAAAAGGGATTGACAATAGTATTTACTATCGTGTGGTAGAAGATGATCCCCGTTATTATATGGACTTTACAGGGTGTGGCAATTCCCTGTATGTGCGCCACCCGCAGGTTCTCAAGTTAATAATGGATAGCCTCCGGTACTGGGTTTTAGAAATGCATGTAGATGGCTTTCGCTTTGACTTAGCCTCTGCTTTGGCACGAGAGCTATACGAAGTTAATAGTCTGGCTGCTTTTTTTGATATTATTCACCAAGACCCAGTGCTAGCTGATGTGAAACTGATTGCAGAACCTTGGGATATTGGAGACGGTGGTTATCAAGTTGGCCAGTTCCCAGTTCTTTGGTCTGAGTGGAATGGTAGATATCGCGATACAGTGCGAGACTTCTGGCGTGGGGAAGATAGTACATTAGGGCAATTTGCGTATTGTTTCACAGGTAGCCCTGATTTGTATGCTCTCAACGGAAGGCGACCTAACGCGAGTGTTAACTTTATCACCGCCCATGACGGCTTTACTTTAAATGATTTGGTTAGCTACAACGAAAAACACAATGAGGCTAATGGGGAAGATAACCAAGATGGCGAAAGCCATAACCGTGCTTGGAATTGTGGAGTTGAAGGCGAAACCGATGATCCCGAAGTCCTGCAATTACGCGAACAACAGCGACGGAATTTCTTAGCAACCCTGATGCTATCCCAAGGTATCCCAATGATACTAGGGGGAGATGAAATTGGGCGGACGCAGAAAGGTAATAATAATGCCTACTGTCAAGACAATGAAATATCTTGGTTCGATTGGGATTTGGAACAAGGAAATAAGGATCTGGTGAATTTTACCCGTGAACTTGTTTACTTCCGCCATCAGCATCCCGTATTTCGTCGGCGTAAGTGGTTCCAAGGTAGAGCAATTCACGGACAGGGGATCAGTGATATTGCTTGGTTTAACCCTGATGGTAGTGAAATGACTCAGGAACAGTGGGATATTGGTTACGCTAAAGCAATAGGAGTTTTCTTAGATGGAAACCAGCTACCTAGCGTTGGTCCTAAAGGCGAAAGGATTAGCGATGATAGTTTTGTGTTGTTCTTTAATGCTCACTATGAAACAATCGAGTTTACCCTACCAACAGCGTTAGCTGAACTAGAAAATCGAGAATGGATTGTTGTAATTGATACTAAGGAGCCTCGCTTTGTACAGGAAGAAAGACTTTATAAAAGTTCTCAAACTGTTACAGTTGCGGCGCGATCGCTCTTAGTGCTACGCCGTCAAGGATAAAAAAGAATACAGGAGTCAGAATACAGAATACAGGAGTCAAAATATGTTTTACTGTCTTACCACAATTTATCGACCAGTCCCACAAAATACTATTCTGGCTCCTGACTCCTGACTCCTGACTCCTGACTCCTTCTTTAAACATTTACTCCTCGCACATAATATAGACATGAAAATTGGCGCTCGTTATCTGGGTAACAACAATTGCGAATTTAGGGTTTGGGCACCGAAGTTAGAAACTGTAGCGGTTAAAATCGTCTCGCCACAGGAACGCTTGATCCCCATGCAGCAGGAGGAAGGAGGGTATTGGCAAGCGACTGCTAATGACATTCCTCCGGGAACGCTGTACTACTACCAAGTCAATAACGGTGATAATAGACCAGATCCCGCATCCTATTTTCAGCCGGAGGGTGTTCATCGAGCTTCGCAGGTGATTGACCATAGTTTTACGTGGAACGACAGCAATTGGTCTGGTGTTCCTTTAGAAAGCATGATTATCTATGAGCTACACGTTGGTACTTTCACCCAAGAAGGCACTTTTGAAGCAATCATTCCTCGGCTGAAGGATTTACGGGAGTTAGGGGTTAACGCCATTGAATTGATGCCGATCGCTCAGTTTACTGGGGATCATCCTACAGATAAGAAAGATGCTTATCGTAACTGGGGCTATGATGGGGTTTATCCGTTTGCCGTTCAAAACTCTTATGGTGGTTCCCAAGCATTAAAACGGTTGGTAGATGCTTGTCACCAAGAGGGAATTGCAGTGGTTCTAGATGTGGTGTATAACCACTTTGGACCAGAAGGGAATTACACAAACATTTTTGGATACTACTTTACAGACGAGTATCGTACCCCTTGGGGAAGTGCTATTAATTTTGACGATGCCCACAGCTATCATGTGCGTCAGTTTTTTATCGAGAATGTACTGTATTGGCTGCGGGATCATCACATTGATGCACTAAGATTAGATGCAGTTCATGCTATATATGATTTAGGCGCAAAACATTTTTTGCAAGAGATGGCAGAAAATGTGGCAAATTTGTCTAAGCAAGAAGGTCGGGAGTTTCATCTAATTGCAGAGAGTGATTTAAATGATCCCCGCATCATTCGTCCTAGTGAGTACGGAGGATATGGACTCCATGCTCAATGGAGTGACGATTTTCATCACTCGCTACACGCCTTGCTTACAGGAGATGAGATCGGGTATTACGAGGATTTTGGTAAGTGCGAACATTTAGCAAAAGCCTTCAAGGATACTTTTGTGTATGACTGGAAGTATGCACCGCATCGGCAAAGGTTTCATGGAAATTACACAGGCGATCGCCCCTTTACGCAATTTGTGGTTTGTATCCAAAATCATGACCAAATAGGCAACCAACCAAGAGGGGAGAGGTTATCTAAGCTTGTATCGTTTGAAGCCTTGAAGCTAGCGGCTGGTGCGGTTTTACTCTCTCCTTACATTCCCTTACTATTTATGGGAGAAGAGTATGGTGAAGAAGCCCCCTTTACTTATTTTGTGAGTCACGGCGATCCAGATTTAATTAGGGCGGTAAGACAAGGCAGAAAAGAAGAGTTTAAAGCTTTTCACTTGGCAGGAGAACCCCCTGATCCCGAGTCTGCAGAAACCTTTGCAGCTTGCAAGTTGAATTGGGAAAAGCGCAAAGAAGGGAAACATCAAGCTATTTGGTCACTATATCAACGCTTGATTGAATTACGCCGTACCATTCCGGCTTTGGTGAAGCGAGAACGCCAAAATATAGAAGTAGGTTTTCAAGAAGAAGAAAAAATTGTATGGTGGTGTAGGTGGAGTGAGAGTAACAAAATACTTTGCTTGATGAATTTCAATCAAAGTGATGTGGTTTTCCAACCTCAATTGATAATTAACGGTTGGAAAAAGATTTTAGATTCTGCTGATGAACAGTGGCAAGGTGCTGGTTCACTTTCGCCAGAAGAAATTGCTTCAGGGCAGAAATTAACTTTGCGATCGCAGAGTTTTGCACTTTACGAAAACTCATAAAAAGGAGTCAGAAGTCAGAAGTCAGGATTCAGAATACCCCAAAAAATCAAGTTGGAGGTTTCATCAACTGATATTTAATATTATCGCCACGATTAATATCGGCGGCTTTAAACCATGATTCATCCACTCCTACGTACGAATCTTATTTCTGAATTCTGGCTCCTGAATCCTGAATTCTTCTTAGTTAATTTTAACCCTTGAGTTCAATCAAAACAGATGTAGTTGGCAATGCCCAAAGATTCCTTTAGGGTAGGCATTGCCTTCCCTAGCACCGCTTCGCGGAAGTCAAAAATCAAAAGTCAAAAGTCAAAAGAATTGATTCTACTGGTCTTTTGCGCCATTTTAAATGGTAGGTTTATGTACACCGCGCTGCACTAGTCGATTCACTTAGCTTGGAAGGAAGATTTTATTATATGCGAATTCCAACAGCAACTTATAGAATTCAATTCAATTCTGCATTTGGCTTTGAGGCAGCAAAAGCAATTACAAGCTATCTTGCAGAATTAGGAATTTCAGATCTTTATGCTTCTCCCATATTTAAAGCTAGAGCAGGAAGTAGTCACGGTTATGATATTGTTGATCCGACACAGTTAAATCCAGAGATAGGAACCGAAGAGTCTTTTGAGAACTTAATACAAGACTTAAAACAAAAGAATATGGGTTGGTTGCAGGATATTGTACCTAACCATATGGCTTATGACAGTGAAAATAAGTATCTCATGGATATTCTGGAAAATGGCCCAGATTCAATCTATGTTGACTACTTTGATATTTCTTGGAACTCTCCTTTTGGGAGTAACCAAGAACCAATCTTAGTTCCATTGCTCGGTAACTTTTACGGAGATTGTTTAGAAAACGGTGAAATTCAACTTCAATACGATGAAAGTGGATTAAGTATCAATTACTACAGTTTAAAGTTACCAATCAAACTAGAATCTTACGCCAGTTTTTTAAATCGCAATTTAGGTAAATTAGTCACGAATTTGGGGCGGAAGCATCCCACCTTTGTGAGATTACTTGGTTTGCTATATAGTGTCAAAAATATTCCTTCAGAAGCAACTGCACGCCAAAGACGAGATCAGACAGAATTTGTTAAAGGGCTTCTTTGGGAACTTTACACAGACAATTCAGAAATTCAAGCATTTATTGATGAAAATTTAGAACTTTTTAACGGTGAAAAAGGAAAACCAGAGAGTTTTAATCTTTTAGATAATCTACTTTCAGAACAGTTTTATCGGCTGTCTTATTGGAAAGTTGGAGCCGAAGAGATTAATTATAGAAGATTTTTTACCGTTAACGAGTTAATATCAGTCAAAGTCGAAGAATTAAAAGTATTTAACAATACCCACTGTTTGATTAGTCAGCTAGTGGAAGAGGGTAAAATTACAGGGTTACGAGTTGACCATATAGATGGTCTTTATGACCCGACACAATATATAGAAAGGTTGAAAGAAAAAACAGGCGATACATACATACTTGTTGAGAAAATTTTGCAACACGGCGAGGACTTACCTGATAATTGGTCAATTCAAGGTACCTCTGGTTACGATTACTTAAATTATGTCAACGATATTTTTTGTCAAACAGAAAACCAAGACAAGTTTACTCAAATCTATGCTGATATTACGGGAAATAAAACCCCATATGAGGAAATTGTAGCAGAGAAAAAACATTTGATTATAGATAGAAACTTTGCAGGTGATATTGAAAATCTGACAGTTCTTCTAAAGAAAATAGCTGGTATGTATCGTCATGGAAATGACTTTACAATTAACGGTTTGAAGCAGGCACTTGCAGAAGTACTAACTCGCTTTCCTGTATACCGAACTTATGTGACTCAAGACAGTCTATCGGATATGGATCGTTACTATATCCAGGAAGTGACTGAAGCTGCAAAAGCAAATACACCTCTGCTGTCTCATGAGTTGAACTTCATTCAAAAGTTGATGTTGTTGGAATATGAAGATTCTCTAACCCAAGCAGAAAAAGACCAGTGGTTATATTTTGTCATGAGAGTGCAACAGTACACAGGACCACTAATGGCAAAAGGAGTAGAAGACACTGCTTTATACGTTTATAACCGCTTCGTTGCTTTAAACGAAGTTGGTGGTGAACCTGGTAGGTTTGGGATTGAGCTTTCTGAGTTTCATGAGTTCAACCAAAAACGCCAAAATCGATGGTCTCATGCAATGAGTACTCTCTCTACTCATGATACTAAACGCGGCGAAGATACTAGAGCAAGACTGAATGTTCTCTCCGAAATTCCTGACGAATGGCAACAACACGTCCGTAATTGGATGGAAATTAATTACTCCTATAAAAAGAACGTTAAGCGGGTTACAATGCCAGCTAAAAACGATGAATATCTTTTTTATCAGACATTAATAGGGGCATTTCCATTCGCTGAGGAAGAGTACAGTAGCTTTGTTCAACGTGTTAAAGATTATCTGCTTAAAGCGATCCGAGAAGCAAAAGTTTACACTGCCTGGCTTAGACAAAATAGTACCTATGAAAATGCGTTTATTGACTTTGTGTCGGCAGTTTTAGAAACTCCAGAAAGAAGCACTTTCCTTGAAGAATTTTTACCATTTCAGAAAAAAGTTGCTTACTATGGGATCTTTAACTCTCTCTCTCAAACCTTGCTAAAAATCACTTCTCCTGGAGTTCCAGATTTTTATCAAGGAACTGAATTATGGGATTTTAGTTTAGTTGATCCTGACAACCGCCGTCCAGTTGACTTTGAAATACGGCAATCATATCTCCAAGAAATTAAAAAGCAAGCACAGACAGATATTCTCAAGCTCATAGCAGACTTACTTAATCATAAGGAAGATGCAAGAATCAAGCTGTTTGTAATTGTGCAAGCCTTAAAAGCAAGAACAGAATATTTAGACGTTTTCCAAAAAGGTAGTTACTTACCTTTAGAGGCTGGCGGTAGGTTTAAAGAACACATAGTTGCTTTTGCCAGGAGTCATGGTGATACAACGATTATTACCATTGCCCCTCGCTTTTTCACAAAGCTTATTCAACTTGGCGAGTACCCACTGGGTAAACAAATCTGGGATGATACTTATCTTTATTTACCAAAAGAGGTATCTTCATCTTGGAAAGATGCAATCACAGAGCAACCAGTTCAGGCTAATGGCAAACTCCTAATCGGCGAGGTACTGAAACACTTCCCTGTAGCTCTGCTAACCAGTACAACCACATGAACAGGGTGTAAGGTGTAGGGTATAGTACGGTAGGGTGCGTTACGGACTTTGTCCTAACGCACCGTAATTAAGATTGTAGCGTGTTATTACTGCACATCAGCTTACGAGTTCAAACTTAGCAAAAGATTCTATTTTAAGTATTAATTCTGAGGTCTCCGATACTCAGTACAAAGTAACTTTAAAGAAGCTTACATGTTCAACTTTAGCCATTTTTCATGAGGTTCTGAATTGCAAATCCAGCAGGATGTTTTAGTTGAAACATAGCCCTTTTGTAAACCCAAAGTATTAGATACTTCTCAAAATGGTTCTTGTTCTTGCTTGCGCCATTCATTTTTGCAGCTGAACCTTCTTCCCATCATGGGTTCGATGTCCGTTTGATGCAACTTGAATGTCCATTAATTCAGACACATAGAAATTTGATTAAAACCAATACATTGCTGAAACCATTTCGTAACTAATGTTACGGATCTACTGTTTAACGTGGATAAATCTGTGCAAATACCATTACAATTCAACGCTTCTAACTTCTTACGTAAGCTAAGATTCATAACACTAGTGCCAGCGCTGTTGCTCGGATCTCTTACTAGAGCAAATGCTGAATTAGCTCAAAAAGATGAAGTTATGTCAATTCCTCCACAAGAGCCATTTTTTATAGAAGAGACAAAGCACACGCCTTTTATCTCTCCTCAGAAGACTACTTTCAGTAATAGGGATAGTGATACAATATATGCGTTCAAGAACTCCAAAAAGCGGCGGGATCTTGCCCCGACAGAAAGTTTCGTTATAAGAAAGCTCCCACAACCCGTCAAAGATCAATAGACAACTGAGCCGCCGCTCGCTTTGTTTGTGCGAGAGATGCCTCTACCAGTTGCTCTCCTAACTTTTTGACCTGTTGAACAACAGCTTCTCCAGCTTTCTGTGGTATCCCTGCATTAAAAGGCGGTGCTGGGTCGTATTGTAGTAGTAGCTGAATCATCTTTGCGGTGTCTTCTCCGCATAGCTCACCAACAACCACTAAACCAAAATCGATGCCAGCAGTTACACCACCACCTGTAATGCGGTTGCGGTCAATGATAACTCTTTCTGTTCCAACTTCGACTCCAAGCATTGCTAGTTGCTCAAGAAATAACCAGTGACAAGCAGCCCGATAACCTTGAAGTAGCCCAGCCGCAGCCAGAATTAGAGAGCCAGTACAGACTGATGTGATATATTTTGCTGTCTTGCTTTGTTGCTTGAGAAATTCCAACACTTCGGTATCTTGCATCATATTAATCTGTCCTGGTCCACCAGGAACACAGAAGATATCTAGAGGTGGACATGCATCAAAGGTTGTAGTCGGCAAAATTGTCATGCCATCGTTGCTCTTTACTGGCTCCAAAGTCTTCCATACCCAATGAATGCGAGCGTTGGGAATAAAGGAAAATACTTGGTGAGGTCCTGTAATATCAAGTTGGGTCATTTCAGGAAAAATCACCAACCCAATGTCATATTGTGCTTGATTGTTCATGGGCTACAAGTCCACCAATGCCTTAAAGCTTGGTTCAGAATATATATATATGGATAATTGTAAATTGGAAAGAGTATTTATATGAATTTTAATGAAGGGTCTACAACAAGCTTACTCCCCACGCCGACTACAGTAACTAATGGTATTCATTGGAAGCAAAGAGTTGGAAATCAAAGAGACTGGATTTGGCGAGGTTGGCAAATCCGGTATACCTACGTCCGTCCTAGCAAAAATCAGCAAAAAACAACACCCCTGATTTTACTTCACGGCTTTGGTGCTTCCATTGGTCATTGGCGGCATAATTTAGAGGTACTGGGTGAACACCACACAGTTTATGCCCTTGATATGTTGGGTTTTGGGGCTTCAGAAAAAGCTTTAGCAAACTATACTATTGAGTTTTGGGTAGAGCTAGTTTATGACTTTTGGAAAGCATTTATCCGTCAACCTATGGTGATGGTGGGGAATTCTAATGGTTCTCTGATTTCTTTAGCAGCAGCGGCAACTCACCCTGATATGGTGCAAGGTTTGGTGATGATGAGTTTGCCTGATCCATCCATCGAGCAGGAAGCTATTCCTACCTTTTTGCAGCCCATAGTTTTAGGAATCAAAAATCTTGTTGCCTCCCCATTATTACTTAAACCTTTGTTCTTATTTATCCGAAGACCAAGTTTTTTACGTCGCTGGGCGGCTATTGCTTATGCTAACCCAGAAGCTGTCACAGATGAGCTAATAGAGATTTTAGCTACACCGCCTCAAGATCTTGGTTCTGCCCGTGCTTTTAGTGCTTTGTTCAAAGCCTCTATTGGTAAAAACTTTAGTCCTAATGTTAAGGCTATATTACCAACCTTACAAATTCCAATGCTATTGATTTGGGGAGACAAAGATCGATTTGTTCCCCCAGCACTTGCTCAACGATTCGTCCAGTACAATGATCAGCTAAAGCTTCTTAGCCTAGAAAATGTGGGTCATTGTCCCCATGATGAATCTCCAGAACAGGTGAACCAAGTAATTTTGGATTGGATTAATGACGTAATTTGAGCAAAGACCATACTTAGATACAAATGGTTTATGTTACTTTATATAACGGTTTTGGCAACTATGATGTGATCATTGCTGGGTGTGTCATACTGATTAGGTGAGACTTAATTCGGTGACGTTGTTTGTTCTTAGTATTGTCAGGCTTTTTCCTTTTAGTATTTACAGACTTTTCTCCGAAACTTAAATTTCTACAACTTTATAATTTCGGAGACAGTTTATGTCAGTTTATGTAGGCAACCTTTCTTATGAAGTAACAGAAGATGGTTTGAATACGATTTTTGCAGAATATGGTTCTGTCAAGCGTGTTCAGCTACCTACTGACCGTGAAACCGGTCGTGTACGCGGGTTTGGTTTTGTGGAAATGGGTACAGAAGCAGAAGAAACAGCTGCTATTGAAGGACTTGATGGTGCTGAGTGGATGGGACGTGACCTTAAAGTTAATAAGGCTAAACCTAAAGAAGATAGAGGTTCATTTGGTGGCGGTCGGGGAAGCTACGGCGCACGTAACCGCTACTAAGCTTTATCGATATAGCTACCAAAGCTAAACCAGTAAAGTAGCACATTAATTGCATTTAGTCCCAGCTCAGGCAGAAATGCTTGAGCTTTTTAAATAGAATCTGGACTAAGCAGCCAAAATCTAAGCTCTCTGAGCTAAAACCTAATCTCTGGAGTTCTCGATGTCAGACTCAGACGCTTACCTAGAACCTGCTGTTTTAGTTACCATCATTGGTGAAACAGTCTTGAAAGACTCTATTCTTAAGTTGCTAAAAAGCTATGATGTAACTGGCTATACTATTAGTCAAGTCCAAGGTGAAGGCGGTCACGGAAGACGCTTGGCAGACTTAGCAGGCTACAACACTAATATTGAAATTAAGACCATAGTTTCATTAGAAGTCTCTGATGCAATCCTTTCCGCGTTAAAAGAGTATCAGGGTAAGCGCGCCTTAATCGCTTTTCGACACAATATAGAAGCTTTCTATTGATTAACTTTTCTTTCTAGTGCAGTTTTTATGAAGAAGAATTCAGGAGTCAGGAGCCATTGCGGTAGACGGTTTTCCGCCGTTGGTTTCGACTTCGCTCAACCAACTGAGAGATCGTGAGTTGAGCGCAGTCGAAACTCGCATTCCCCAGATATTTTCTTTCTCGGAAATTACCTCACCTGGACAAGTTTTTGGTTAAAACCTCGTCCCTTGTACACGAGATAGGGGTTGAAAATGAGTGCTAAAACACCATCCCTTTATGGGTAGTTTATTCTGACTTCTGTATTCTGACTCCTGACTCCTTCTTCTATGACTATCTTTACATATCAGATAGCTGAAGAGATATCGTGTTTACTCGAATAACAAATTGCCAGGTATATCAATAATGGAAACTACTTCAAATATAATTGCAGAATTTGAAAAATTATTTAGACAAAAATTACATCTAAATAATTGTAAGTTGATGAAAAAAAGGCAAGAGAATAATTATGAAATTACTACTCCTGCTAAAGACATTTTTTTGATGTACTGGTGCGAATTCCCTGAGATTAAATTGATATATCAGGCTGTAGGAATACGCACACAGCAAACTGCTGTTTATGAGCGCGCTATCCGCTCCCATATTAGTTCTTGCGTAAATCGTCTCCAAGAAGGCACGATGACTACTACTGCTACATAAAAGCCGTAACCCGTAGGTTGGGGATCACTTTTACAGGGGTGTCTCCTCAACCTACTGACCTAGATAATAGTGCTTGAAAAATTTTTGCGGAATGACCAGCAATCCTACTGAAGTCATCTTCATGCTAAAAATTAAATATAGCACCTGCACCGGCTCATGAATGAAGAACGTCAGCAAGCCTACCTCAACCTAATTGAAATGTTGCTGAGTTGCCAAAGCGGCGAAGAAGCAGCTATTTTAGAAGCTAAGCAAGATTTACTTGATGCTGAGTTTGTGCAGATAGTGAAAGCTGTAGCCGAGTTTTACTCGCAGGAAGGAGAAGAGAATACAGCAAATTGGTTGAGAAATTTGGCAGTTTATGTGGGTCAACCTGTATATTTAGAATTTTTACTCCAAGTACTACAAGCAACGTCAGAAAGTAACGGTGATCCGCAGGTAGTTTACCCGTTACTAGAAGAGAACATAGAAAAACTTGATTATATCCTCCCAGAAGTACTGCAAAGTTGGGCAAAAGATAAGCTGGCGGAAGTTGAGACAGATACGGCGGAATATATTGCAGGAGTTATTGGGAATTTCAGCAATCTAATTGGGCAATTCCCCTTAGGAGACAAAGCCAGCAACATGGAAATAGCTATTGCTGGTTATGAAATATTGTTAACTGTATATACCCGCACTGCCTTTCCTCAACAATGGGCAACAGTGCAAAATAATCTGGGGACTGCTTACAGTAATAGAATCGATGGGGACAAAGCACAGAATCTGGAGAAGGCGATCGCAGCTTATTCCCAGGCTTTAGAAATCAGAACCCGCACCGCCTTTCCCCAACAATGGGCAACGACGCAAAATAATCTGGGGAATGCTTACCGTAATAGAATCGATGGGGACAAAGCACAGAATCTGGAGAAGGCGATCGCAGCTTATACCCAGGCTTTAGAAATTTATACCCGCAGCGCCTTTCCCCAAGATTGGGCGATGACGCAAAATAATCTGGGGACTGCTTACAGTAATAGAATCGATGGGGACAAAGCACAGAATCTGGAGTTGGCGATCGCAGCTTATACCCAGGCTTTAGAAATTTATACCCGCACCGCCTTTCCCCAACAATGGGCAACGACGCAAAATAATCTGGGGAATGCTTACTTATATAGAATCGATGGGGACAAAGCACAGAATCTGGAGAAGGCGATCGCAGCTTATACCCAGGCTTTAGAAATTTATACCCGCAGCGCCTTTCCCCAAGATTGGGCAACGACGCAAAATAATCTGGGGAATGCTTACTTATATAGAATCGATGGGGACAAAGCACAGAATCTGGAGAAGGCGATTTCCGCTTATACCCAGGCTTTAGAAATTTATACCCGCACCGCCTTTCCTCAACAATGGGCAACAGTGCAAAATAATCTGGGGAATGCTTACTTAGATAGAATCGATGGGGACAAAGCACAGAATCTGGAGTTGGCGATTTCCGCTTATTCCCAGGCTTTAGAAATTTATACCCGCACCGCCTTTCCCCAAGATTGGGCAGGGACGCAAAATAATCTGGGGAATGCCTACTTAGATAGAATCGATGGGGACAAAGCACAGAATCTGGAGAAGGCGATCGCAGCTTATTCCCAGGCTTTAGAAATTAGAACCCGCAGCGCCTTTCCCCAAGATTGGGCAACGACGCAAAATAATCTGGGGAATGCTTACAGTAATAGAATCGATGGGGACAAAGCACAGAATCTGGAGAAGGCGATCGCAGCTTATACCCAGGCTTTAGAAATTAGAACCCGCAGCGCCTTTCCCCAAGATTGGGCTTCGACGCAAAATAATCTGGGGAATGCTTACTTATATAGAATCGATGGGGACAAAGCACAGAATCTGGAGAAGGCGATTTCCGCTTATACCCAGGCTTTAGAAATTAGAACCCGCAGCGCCTTTCCCCAAGATTGGGCAACGACGCAAAATAATCTAGGAAGTGCTTACTCTGATAGAATCGATGGGGACAAAGCACAGAATCTGGAGTTGGCGATCGCAGCTTTTTCCCAGGCTTTAGAAATTTATACCCGCACCGCCTTTCCCCAACATTGGGCTTCGACGCAAAATAATCTGGGGACTGCTTACAGTAATAGAATCGATGGGGACAAAGCACAGAATCTGGAGTTGGCGATCGCAGCTTTTTCCCAGGCTTTAGAAATTTATACCCGCAGCGCCTTTCCCCAAAAGAATGTAGAAACTTTATTCAATCTAGGTCTTGCTTATCAAGATGGCAAACACTACACTTTTGCTTACAATTCCTTTGAATCTGCTATTGAAACAGTGGAATTTTTGCGCGGTGAAATTGTTTCTGGTGAAGAAAGCAAACGCAAGCAAGCTGAAGAATGGAATGGGCTTTATCGTCGCATGGTAGAAGTTTGCCTAAAATTAGAACAAGACACGCAAGCGATTGAATATATTGAACGTAGCAAAACCCGCAACTTAGTAGAACTTCTTGCTATCCGTAATTTATACCCTACAGGGGAAATACCAGAAGATAAGCGAAAACAACTGCAACAGATAAGAAAGGACATTGATATCGAGAAACGGCGACTTGCTGCTGATACTTTACCAGACCACACCTATATCAATCAATTGCGTCAGCGTTACAGTGAACTCTACCCTTACGAACCCATCCAGTTTTCGCAAATTCAATCTTTGCTAGCTGAAGATGTAGCAATTATTCAATTGTACATATTTGGTGATTGTTTTCGGGCTTTTATCATCACCTGTAACGAGGATAAGCCAAGGATTTGGCATTCCAGTGCTGAAGATTTAGAAAAGTTGGTAAACTGGACGTTTGGTCAATATCTTCAGTCTTACTATCGAGATAAAAAGCGATGGATATATGACCTGAATAATAAACTGCAAGAATTAGCGCAGATTCTACATATAGATGAAATCCTCTCCCTTATCCCAACTGAGTGTAAAAAGCTCATTCTCATTCCTCATCGTTACCTGCATTTGTTACCGCTTCATGCTTTAGTGCTATCTACTGGAGAAGATTTAATTGAGAAATTCCCTAAAGGTGTTAGTTATGCACCTAGTTGTGAACTGTTGCGTTTTGCATTCCAGCGATTATCCCAAAACCATCAAGTTTCAGCAACACCAGTACCGAAACAGGATTTAACCCACCTGTTCGCCATTCAAAACCCGACAGACAATTTAGATTTCACTGATATTGAAGTTGAGACAATAGCTGCTGCATTTCAACCACACCATATTTTGAAAAAAGACGAAGCTACTCTATCAGCTATAAAGCAACAACCGTCAGCCGATCATCTTTGTAATGCTAAGTGGCTACATTTTTCTGGTCACGCTTACTTTAATTATACATCTCCCTTAAAATCTGCTTTACAATTAGCAGATTCTCTGGTTTCTCCGGTTCCTGCTGATGCAGAACTATCTGGCTTCCTACAGTTATCCGACAACGAGGCGCTTGATTTACAAAAATGTCTCACCCTAGAAGAGATCTTTCAACTAAGTTTACCTGAATGTCGTCTAGTTATGCTTTCTGCTTGCGAAACAGGCTTGATTGACTTTTATAACAAAAGCGATGAATATATTGGTTTAGCTAGTGGGTTTATTCGTGCTGGTGCGGTGAGTGTTGTTAGTACTTTATGGGCTGTTGATGACTTTTCTACGGCTTTGTTGATTATTAAGTTTTATGAAAATCTTGAAACTTTAACAAGTGATGTGGTGATTTCTCTCAATCAAGCACAGTTATGGTTTCGCCAAGTTACCCAAAGTGATTTAGTTAAATGGATTGATGATCAAGAGCGAATGGATGTACAACATAAGCAATCAATTAGGGATGTACTAACAAAAAATTACAAGCCAGAACAGAAACCATTCCAAAATTCTTGGGCTTGGGCTGGGTTTTGTGCGGTTGGTGCATAATTATCACAAGAGGAGGAAATTTATATTATGGATGCTGATAAACTGATTCAAGCTTTTATCCAAGTTGTACAAAACCAAGATTATGTGTTTTCCCCGGAAGCAATTGACGATATACCATCACTGCAAAAAACACTGGCTGAATTAAAAACCGTGTCAACAGAGTCACTTGCAGAAGTCCTTCGCCTCTGGTACATTAACCATGAATCTGTAAGAGATGCAGTCTTGATTGAAGAACGAGAAATTTCTAAAGTCAAAAAAGCTAATCCCTCGTCTCAAGAAAATACTCAAGAAAATCGCCTTCCTGTTCTACAAGAGGAACTACGAAAACTGCAAGATAAAAAGCAAAAATGAAAATTTATGCTCCGAATATCCATCTGTTTGCTTTCCAGCTTAACAAAATCGTCAATTCCGATTCTGGACAAACAAAGAATACTGAACTCTGGCAAAAAGCTGATGAAGTTGTTCGCAATACGCTACAACAGGATTTGCACCTCAGCCAGCATCTAGATCTTAAAAAAGAACCAGAAAATAGGCGCGTTGAATTACTGAAAGATTCAGAAGTTAAAAATGATGATTATTCTGTGTCTTTTCAGGGTAAAGTTTCTTTAGATCATACTCAACAGGTAGTCATTAAAGGCTTTGCTTATCCGTTGCGTATTTACGACAGCTACGGATTATGGCTAAATTTGCGTCGTCCAGAGAAGGAAGATGATGATATAACACCTACAGAAGATGTAGACGTTTCTCTGTTGAGTAAGCTGAATTTCAATAATTGTTTAACGTTAAATCACGACGATCTGTTTTTAGGACAAACTCTATTAATCACTGCTTGGCTAACAGGTGCTAAATACAAAAACAGTACAAATCAAGTCGCTGAAGAATGTTTAAAAGCGCTTTTCCGTGATCCTTCCCAACGTCCACCTTTTAATCGCCAAGAAGAGTTATTTGGTAGTCCGATCTTTGAATATGGCTTGTTTAGTCAATCAAGCAAATATCAACATGTCCTGATTTGGCTATTTACTGATGAACGGGCTGATGCTAAGTTTAATGAATGTTATCAAGATTTAGTAGATTTATTTTTCTTTCGAGCTAAAGTTGTCAAAGCTTTTGAAAATAGTAGAATACTTTATCATGAACTTGAGTCAGTTTATAAGGAAGTAGAACAAGTTGTTGATAGGTTACCAAAAAACAGTGATGCTAAAGATTTAAAAACTGAAGATTTAAAAAAATTCAAGAAAGAGTTAAAAGCTCTACCAAAATTATCATTAAAATATACTCGGTTGCTTCACCTTATTGAAGAATATCAAAACACAATTATAATAAATTCTGATAATTATTCTAGTAGAGTGCGTAGAATAAGTTATATCACAGGAGAAGATTTAAGGTTTTTAAAACCCTTGTCGGAAGAAAACAGCGTATTTTTCCAAAAACAAATTACATCAGATTTGGGTTATTTCAAGCATGGTTTGGCTTTGTTAGAGCAAGTTATAACCGTGATTCGTGGTTTGGTGGAAATAGAACAAACGGAACGCGATCGCTCTTTGGAACAAACCATTCAAATTTTGGGTGTGGGTTTAGGTGCGGGTGCGATCGTCTCTGGGGTTGTTGCAACTCATATTGAGAAACCATTTGCACCGCTATCTTTCGATAAGCCATTTCATCCCATAACTTCATCGTTGTTTTGGAGTTTTCTCGCTGTCTTGTTTTTTGGTGGGTTAACTTGGCTTTGGACGAAACGCCCCCACCCCTTTGGGGAAGTCAAAAGTCAAAAGTCAAAAGTCAAAAGCTTATAGTAGTGCGGGCATCTTGCCCGCACTACTATATATAAATCCGCTTACCCGCTTGGGACTTGTTAAGCCCCGAAGACGATGGTAACCCCTTCTTTGTGAGCACTTTCTGCTGTATAACTAACCCCGTGAATCTTGACACCCTGATTATTTAATAGCGTGATAGTCCCGCCGGAGTTCGACAATTGCATTGGCTCTTCCACGGGAACTAGAAGCGTTCCACCTTTTGGTATAGATCCAGAAAGTGGCATTTTGTTTTTCTGTTTGTCAGTGAGGAACCACCCTGTTAAATCAACTGTTTCACTGGTTGTATTGAGTAATGTTACTGTCTCTGCTTCCGGTGCAGGACCAATCGGATTAACCATTGCTGCAATAATCCGCACTTGGAAATCGGGATCATGTCCAGGAGTCATAGGGTTTCCACCTCCATGAGTACCCTGCGCGATCGCTCCACCAACCTTCCCGCTACCTGGTTCAAGATCCTCACCTTGTCCACTGATCGCGTGTCCTGTCTTATCGTCTGTGTGCCAGCTTTGGGACTGAAACTTTGTGAAGTAACCTATGTATCGGTTCTCTGGAGCATAGTAGAAAATTAAGCCACCATCTTGGTACACCCCATCTTCTTGAGCATGATCTCCGCTCAGATCACCTTGGTTCATATGAATGTCATGAACTCCATTACCTGGGTTGAAGCCAAACACTTTATCCTTCACTGGTTCGTCGATCCATGGTTCACCAAAAGCATAGACCAGACTTTCTTCATCACCAGCTATATCAGTGATCAAATCGTCAATCCGCTCGTTGAGATCGTTGTGTGCACCCTCAAGATAACCAGGAAAAATCTTCATCTTTGTTCGGTCAAACAAGTTCATGCGGATAAAGTCAAGAGCAATTCCAGAGTTCTTGCGTTCATCCGCAGTAGAATTGCTCTTAAATATCTTACGTCCCAAAGGCAGATCTTTAAGAGAAGCAATGATGGGATGCTGATAGTTTTCATCCAGGAAAAACCACAAATCTTTACCAAAGTTCCTGGCATTTGAGCGAACGTTTATTGCTATCCGATAGTCTTTCTCATCATCTATTACGTGAACTGAATAGTGATCCTTACCAGGTTTTGCAGGAACACCACTAATCACATGTCCTTTGAGTACCGCGTAACCATTTTTAAGAGGCATCTTGATAATTCTCCAAGTGTGATTAGACACGACATTAGATATTACAGAGAATGTTCACCCGTGGCAAGGGAAAAGTGAAAGGTAATAATGAACTACCCCACCGTAAAGACGGATGGGGTTTCTAATTCCCCATTCGCTTTATTGGTAGAGTTTTGACGCTTCATTTTACCAAGTTGCTTCATCGATCCAGTATGCTTACGCTTCTTGGTCGAGTCAGTAGAGCTTGATAATCCGACATCTATGAGGGACGTTCCAACCCCCAGTTGCGATCCTGTCGCAACGTTGTACATAACCATCACCGAACCTTTGTCACGTTGTATTTCAAATTTACACTTATTACAAACGTGATATCGGTTAGAGAGTTCTGCCCATTCCTTATGAATCTTTCCACAATTAGGGCATCTTTGTGATGGTTTAATTTTTTTTGTAGGAAGTATCAGCATCAATCCTCCTTTTTGCTCAATCTTGTAAGCAATCATTTGGTTCAATGTTCCAAACCCAACAGAAAGAATAGACTTATTAAGTCCTGCTTTCTGTTTTTTTCGTTTACTTCCTTTTTTAGCTTTCCTAGTCATTTTAGACGTTTCTAGCTTCTCAGTTACGCCGATGTCATAACGACTAGCAATATCTGACGTAACCTTGTGCTGCCAATCTTTTCTTTGTAAAGCTACTTTAGCCTGAAGCTTAGAAACACGTTTTCTTGCCTTTTTCCAACGATTAGAAGCTTTAATCTTTTTAGTTTTATTTGGTGCGCGTTTTCTCCTAAGTTCTTTAGAAACCTTTTTGATTTTTTGTTCAGTCCTTTTAGTAAATCTAGGATTTTCAACTGCATCGAAATTAGAGCCATCATATAAAGTAATTGCTGTTTGAGTACCCAAATCAAAAGCAACTACATTTTGATACTCTAGTTTTGATTCAGAACCAAACCTAGACTCAAGGGTAGGCACATCAACCGTTATGGAAGCAAACCACTGATTTTTACTTGGTTTGTAGACAATAGTTAACGTGGTAGGAATTCCCCACTCTTTCGCCTTACCTCGCATTTTTAAGGTAATACCTAAGTCGTTTAAGGTCAATCTCCCATGTTTGCCATTACTATTAACCTTCCACCCAGATTTAGCTGGATAAGTCCAACCAGAATAATAACGAATTGACTTGAATTGTGGTAAACCTCGTAAACGTTGAAAAAACGAATTGTAAGCTAAATCAACTCGCTTTACTGTTGCCTGCATTGCTTGAGAATGAATATAAGCAAACTCTACCCATTCTTTTTTGAAATCTCGCAAGCAGTTTTGTTGGTCAAAGTAAGTAACAGTTTTTTTATTTTTCTTCCACTCAAAACGACGATGAGCAATACAGGCATTGTAAACGTATGCATGAACTCTTCGTGTTTCAAATAATTTCTGTTCTTGTTCTTTGTTTGGGTACAGTCGAAAAGTCTGCCGTTTAGTAACCATATATTACTCACCTCCTTTTTTTACTTGACTCGATGTTTTAACCTATAATTACTCTAGCACGGATTTTTTATATGACAAGAAATTTTTATGGCTAAACTAAGAAGCGGGTCACACGTGGTTTTTTCTATTCACTTGCATATTGTATTTGTCACTAAATATAGACGTAAAGTATTTACGGCTGAGATGATAGAAGATATGAAAGAAGTTTTTGACAGAGTATTAGTGGCAAATAGTTCTGCGCTGGAAGACTGTAATGGTGAAGCTGATCATGTACATTTACTTATTGATCTACATCCAGACAACAATATCTCTGATTTGGTAGCATCCCTCAAATCTGCTAGCAGTAGAATTTTGAGGGAGAAATACAAACCTATAATTGATCAGTATTATTGGGGAAAGGCTAAACTCTGGCACGATTCAAAATGTATTGTCTCTTGTGGTGGCGCACCATTGGAAACTGTCAAGCAATACATCCAAAATCAGTCCGGTGGTAGGTCGTAAATTTATAAGGCATCGAACCTTATAAATTGACCGCTATCCATCCCCACCGCATGGCGGATGGGGAATTCCGCGAATTGGTTAAAAGCGATGTCTGGCGACAAGCCGCTTCGCATCTACGCTCTCCTGTTCTGGCTCCAAGATAAACCAAACTTGTCCAACAAAAGCCCGAGCGTTCCAACTTCAGTGCAAAAATTTCTAGAATTGGTATCATCGCCTAAGACAGTAGCTCCTCCTGCAACACTGGATTTACCAGTCTGGCAACCAAAGCGCTGCGCTGGCTCTTCTAATCTCCAGGACTGCTATAGTATCTCTATATGATGAGTAATTTGAAAATTGGCACCAAAATAGCTGTAAGCTTTGCGTTAGGTTTAACGGTTCTCGCGACTCTAGGTATCGTATCGTATCGCGCTACAAATAGCCTAGTTGAAAATTCGCGGTGGCAAAGCCACACCTATACAGTACTTGAAACGCTAAATGATTTAATATCTCAGCTAAAAGATGTTGAAGCAGCGCAGCGTGGTTATCTCATTACAGGGCGAAAGACTTATTTAGAGCCGTATAACCTTGCAATTCCAGAAATTCAGAAAAATCTCAAAGATATCCGAAGATTAACAGAGGACAATGCTAAACAACAGCGCAAACTTGATCTTTTAGAACCGATAATTTCTCAGAGATTAGCTATCATTAAAGACTCCATCTACTTGCGAGAAAATCAGGGATTTGAGCAAGCCAAGCAACTGGTGATGACGGATAGGGGTCGCAATTTGATGGACAAAATCCGTCTCATCATTAGTGAGATGCAAAATGATGAGCGTCAATTGTTGGAAAAGCGCTCTCAGAAAACTCAAAGTTCTACCAATCAAGCACTTGGTATCATCACCTATGGCATCCCTTTAACTTTTGTACTCTTAACTTTAATTGGCATCTATCTAAGTAGACATATTTCTAAACCTATTACAGAAATTTCCGAGGTTACAGAGAAGCTAGCAACGGGAGATTTATCAGTAAGTGTCCCTACTACTACAAAACGCCAAGATGAAATTGGTTTGTTAGCGCAAACACTAAACGAAATGATTACGAATTTGCGCGAGACAACTCTGAGAAATAATGAACAAAACTGGCTAAAATCTAACTTAGCTAAGTTTAGCCAGATGCTGCAAGGTCAGAGAAGGCTAGAAACTCTTGCTAGCATGATTTTAAGTGAACTTACTCCATTGGTTGGCGCGCAAGTAGGAGTATTCTACATAATAGACTCGGTTAATGATCAGCCAATACTGAAGCTTTTGAGTGGGTACGCTTACCAACAGAGAAAGAACTTGTCAAACCAATTCCGCTTAGGGGAAGGATTGGTGGGACAATGTGCACTAGAAAAGCAAAAAATCATACTCACGAATGTTCCTAGTGACTATATTCAAATCAATTCTGGTTTGGGTGAAGCCAAGCCAGTGAGTATTATTGTTTTACCCATACTATTTGAAAATGAGGTTGTAGGAGTCGTTGAGCTAGCTTCTTTTCAACACTTTAGTGAGGTTTATCTAACCTTCTTGGATCAAGTCTCTACAATTTTTGGTGTAGCACTAAACACAATCACCTCTGATAACCGTACTCAAGAACTGCTTAAGACTGTACAAGCATCAGAAGAACTTTTAAAGCAACAGCAGCATGAATTGCAGCAGTCTAACGAAGAATTGCAACAACTTAACACGGAGTTGGAAGAAAAAGCAGAGTTGTTAGCAATCCAGAATAAACAAGTAGAGAAAAAGAATCAGGAAATAGAACAAGCAAGTAGATCATTAGAAGAAAAGGCACAGCAATTAGCATTATCCTCAAAATACAAGTCAGAGTTTCTGGCAAATATGTCCCATGAATTGCGGACTCCATTAAACAGCTTGTTAATCCTAGCAAAAATGCTAGCAGATAACGTTGAAGGAAACCTGAGTACAAAACAAGTGGAATATAGCCAAACAATATATGCGTCAGGCAATGACTTGTTGGCATTGATCAATGACATATTGGATTTGGCAAAAATAGAATCCGGGACAATGTCTATTGATACAAGTCAGGTAGAATTGTTAGAATTGAAATTATCTATAGAGAGGACTTTTAGGCAACTAGCGTCAGATAAAAATCTGAATTTTAGGGTTGAATTTGCTCCGGAACTACCTACAAGAATCAAGACGGATGTTAGAAGATTACAACAAGTCTTGAAAAATCTGCTCTCCAATGCATTTAAATTTACAGAGAGCGGGGAAGTTAGCTTAAGAGTTGAATTAGCACATCAGGGGTGGACTCGTGATAACAGCTCATTAAACCGTGCAGATACTGTAATTGCTTTTATTGTCAAGGATACGGGGATAGGAATTTCTTCAGACAAGCAAAAAATAATATTTGAAGCATTTCAACAAGCCGATGGTACAACGAGTCGCAAGTATGGCGGAACGGGGTTAGGTTTGTCAATTAGCCGCGAAATAGCACAACTGCTCGGTGGGGAAATTAAATTAATCAGTCGCGAGGGTGAGGGGAGTACGTTTACCTTGTTCTTACCACTGGGGCAAGTAACCCAACCGAGAGTCCAAGGTGAATCCCCACGCGTTGAACCAGTAGTTAAGAATTTTTCTCAAATAGCTAGTTCGTCATCACAACTTCCGACTTCTGTTATGGATGATATTAACAACATCCAAAAGGGTGATCAGATACTATTAATTGTCGAAGATGATATGAAGTTTGCGCGTATCCTGTTGGATATGGCAAGGGAACAAGGATTTAAATGCTTTATTGCTGATAATGGTTCTACAGCTTTGGCTCTAGCTCAACAATTCCATCCAGCAGCTATTATTCTTGACATTCGTTTACCAGGAATAGATGGGTGGACGGTGCTAGATCGTCTTAAGCATGACCCCAATACCCGCCATATTCCCGTACATATTATCACAGTTGAAGAAGGGCAAAAACGTGGGTTACAACAAGGTGCGATCGCCTATCTCCAAAAACCCGTCAGTCGCGAAGCATTAGGTGGAGCATTAACCAAAATTAAAGGTTTTGTGGAGCGATCAGTCAAAAACCTACTTGTGGTAGAAGACGATGACGTGCAGCGCCTAAGTATTATAGAACTAATTGGGAATAATGATGTAGCAACTACTGCTGTGTCTACTGGTACTCAAGCATTAGCTGAAATTCGGAATGGACAATTTGATTGTGTGGTTCTAGATTTAGGACTACCGGATATGAGCGGTTTTGAACTGATTTCACAACTTAAGCAAGAGGCTAATGGTGAAACTTTACCTATCATTATATATACAGCACGGGAACTCACTCGTGCGGAAGATACGGAACTACGGCGAATTGCACAAACAGTCATTATTAAGGATGTGCGATCGCCAGAACGGTTGTTAGATGAAACTGCATTGTTTTTGCATCGTGTTCAAGCAGCATTACCTGCTCCCAAAAGACAAATGCTAGAACAACTGCATTCTTCTCTTGAGATTCTGGTGAACAAGAAAATCCTTATTGTAGATGATGATGTGCGTAATATTTTTGCTCTTACCAGTATGCTAGAGCGTTATCAGGTGGAGGTTTCGTATGCTGAAAATGGATGTGATGGAATTGATGTTTTGCACTCCAAGCCAGATATTGATCTGGTTTTGATGGATATAATGATGCCAGAAATGGATGGTTATGAAACCACTCGGCTGATTCGTCAAGAAAACCAGTTTAAATCTTTACCCATTATTGCACTTACAGCCAAGGCAATGCAAGGCGATCGCGAAAAGTGTATTCAGGCTGGTGCTTCTGACTATATCACCAAACCTGTAGACACAGAGCAGTTACTTTCTCTTTTGCGTGTTTGGCTTTATAAATAGAAAGGAGTCAGGAGTCAGAATACAGGAGTCAGAATGCACAAACCATAAAGGGATGGTGCTTTAGGAAAAGTTTAAACCACTCCGCACGTCCACTCATAGACGAGGTTTTAACCAGTATTTATCATTCTGACTTCTGACTCCTGACTCCTGAATTCTTCTTCATAAATTTCTACTTTGAGCAGATCCGAAGATCTTCTGTTAGGAAGAAAATTCTACTTGAAAGTGTGGTTATCCTCATTCGCTTTCAATTTCTGCTTTCCGTGTTTGGCTTGCTTTCCATCCTGAGATATAAGGTCGTATTGTAACTTCTAGAAATAGATGGATGCAACTATTAACTTTAAGACGCTATAAAAGGATAGTGTCAGACTTACTAACTACTATAAGAATCAAGATGTTCGGAATTTTTAGTCATTTACTGCTGACTATAGCAATCCTAAATTTTTCATAAAAAAAATCTACAACAAGAGTGCCCATTCCCTATTACCTCCGTTCATAACAATACACACCTTTATTATGCATAAGGAGCAGCTTGAAGATATTGAAATTGAATTACTATTAGAAGGCATCTTTCGTTACTACGGATTTGATTTTAGAAATTATGCCTTAGCTTCAATCAAACGCCGGATTTGGAGCGCAGTTTATGCAGAAGGTTTGACCACCATCTCTGGACTACAGGAAAAAGTTCTTCACAACCCTGAATGTATGGAAAGATTGCTGTATAGGCTCTCGGTGAACGTAACCTCGATGTTCCGAGATCCTAGCTTCTTTCTTACCTTTAGAAACAAAGTCGTCCCTGTACTCAAAACTTATCCTTTCATTCGCATTTGGCACGCTGGATGCTCTACTGGTGAAGAAGTTTATTCTATGGCAATATTGTTATACGAAGAAGGGCTTTACCACCGTTCTCGTTTATACGCTACTGATATTAATGAAGTATCTTTACGGAAAGCAAGATCTGGAATTTTTCCGTTAGAATTAATGAAAGAATATACTCAAAATTATTTGTTATCAGGAGGCAAAAGATCATTTTCAGAATATTACACCGCTGCATATGAAAATGCTATATTTTCTTCATTTTTAAAAGAAAATATAATTTTTTCACAACATAATTTAGTAACAGACAACTCTTTCAACGAGTTTAATATTATTGTTTGCCGTAACGTCTTAATTTATTTTGATAAAGTTTTACAAAAACGAGTCCATAATCTCTTCTATGACAGTCTCATTATGTTTGGGATTTTGGGCTTAGGACGCCAAGAATCAATTAAGTTTACACCCCAAGAAGAAAAATATGAAGAATTAGAAAGAGGCGAGAAACTTTATCGCAGGATTCACTAAAAACAGTTATCAGTTATCAGTTATCAGTTAACACCGCACCATGGATCTTGAACACTGATAACTGTTGACTGTTCACTGATTCAACCTCCATCCCCGAATAAGTTATGAGTTTTCAACTAATTGTTGTTGGTACATCTTTCGGAGGATTACATGCCCTCCAAATACTACTGAAGGACTTACCAAAAAGCTTTCCAGTACCTATAGCTGTCGTTATCCACCGCCACAAAGCTTCCGATGGAGCAATATTGACAAACTTATTGCAGGATTACAGCCAATTGCTTATCAAAGAAACGCAGGATAAAGAAGATATTATACCTGGGTGTGTATATTTGGCTCCAGCAAACTATCATTTATTAGTAGAAGGGTCAAGAACAGCACCTAAGCATTACTTTGCTTTATCTACAGATGATCCTGTCACTTACGCCAGACCTTCAATAGACGTGCTTTTTGAAACAGCAGCGAATGTTTACGCCGAGAATGTGATTGGTGTACTGTTGACAGGAGCAAATCATGATGGTAGTCACGGACTAGCAAAAATCAAAGCCTATGGTGGAAAAACTGTAGTAGAAGAACCATCAACAGCAGTTTGTGGGATCATGCCTCAAGCAGCCATTATTGCTGGGGTTGCAGACAGAATTCTGCCGCTAGAAGATATTCCAGATTTTTTAGTGAAAATTTGTAACTTTTAATAATGAATTAACCGCTTACTATCACTAGCATTGAAAAAGCTATGAACTAAAAATGAAAATTATGACTTAAGATAGTAGAAATACGTTAGCTATAAGCGTCAAAGTCAAAAGGAAGACGTGAAAACGCCTTACTATCGTCCAGGAAGCATACACAGAAAATGTCGTTTGAACCGAAAGTTAACGTTCTGTTGGTTGATGATCATCCAGAAAATTTGCTGGTTCTAGAGGCGATTTTGGATAGTCTTGGGCAAAATTTGGTGCAAGCTACGTCAGGCGCTCAAGCATTAAGACATCTACTTAACCAAGATTTTGCAGTGATTCTACTGGATGTGCAAATGCCAGAAATGGACGGGTTCGAGACTGCAAATCTCATTCGACAACGAGAGCGATCGCGCTACACACCAATAATTTTCCTCACAGCCTTCAACACCAGCGACAACATGGTCTTTAAAGGATATTCTCTGGGCGCTGTAGATTACCTCTTCAAGCCAATTGAACCAGAAATCTTAAAATCGAAGGTAGCAGCATTTGTTGAGCTATTTCAGAAAACGGCCGAAGTAAAACGACAAGCAGCACAGTTAATAGCGATGAACAACGAGCTGAAAAAACGTGAAGAGATGTTTCGCTCTTTAAGTGCTTGCTCCCCCGTTGGTATTTTTCTTACAGATATTGAAGGTAAATGTACTTATACAAATCCTCGTTACCAGTTTATCTATGGCATAAATCAAGAGGAGAGTTTAAACGAGGGTTGGGTAAAAGCAATTCATCCTGAAGATAGAGGATGGGTAACTACCAGTTGGTATACTGCATGTCAAGAAGGTCGCGAATACAAAGGTGAGTTTCGCATCTTCACCTCAGCAGGAATTGAGCGTTGGGTTTATGTCTCGTCATCCCCAATGCTTTGTGAGCAATGCCAAGTTATTGGGTATGTTGGGACACTAGAAGATATCACTGATCGTAAACAAGCAGAAGAAGAACACATTAAGTTGATCCGTGAGCAAACAGCACGAGAAGAAGCTGAGACAGCAAATCGCCTTAAGGATGAGTTTTTAGCAACCCTTTCCCACGAACTTCGTACACCCTTAACGTCAATACTTGGCTGGGCTAAAATACTGCGCCAGAGGAAACTCGATGAACAAGCTATTGATCGAGCCCTAGAAACAATTGAACGTAACGCGTCTTTACAAGCACGACTCATTGAGGATATTTTAGATGTCTCACGGATTATTCGCGGTAAGCTTCAATTAACTCTTTGCCCTGTTAACCTAGTGAGCGTGATTTCAGGAGTTTTAGATTCTGTACATCTTGAGGTAGAGGCAAAAAACATTCAGCTTGAATTTATAACTTCCTCCTCCGCAGGAGAAATGGAAAGAGGGAGAGATGAAAAGACTTTGTCGCATTCCTCTTTTATGTCTTCTCCTTTCCTCGTATCAGGTGACTCCAGGCGGTTACAGCAAATCATTTGGAATTTAATTAACAACGCAATTAAGTTCACATCTGAGGGTGGAAGAGTGGAGGTAAAATTGTCATTAGCCACAAAACAGGCTCAACATATCCAAGGAAAATCTTTCCCCTTGTCTACCTCGTCCCCTCCGTATGTCCAGGTGACTGTCACTGACACAGGTAGTGGTATTAGCCCAGATTTTCTTCCTCATGTTTTTGAATACTTTCGTCAAGCCGATGCTTCTATAACTAGAAACCAAGGGGGATTAGGGCTTGGATTAGCGCTTGTCCGCTCTTTAGTGGAAATGCACGGAGGACAAGTCCATGCACACAGCGCAGGAATCGGACAAGGAGCAACTTTTATTGTAGAGTTACCTCTTTTAGCAGCACCAACTAAGGGAGATTCGTTAAACGAGGCAAAACTCCACAAAACCCTCTAACTAAGCAGAATTAATGAGATTAACTGCTAGAACTAAATCAAAGTCATGCAAATACAATGCCTTTAAATAGCAACTAACCATCATGCATCTAGCTCAAGTATGGGACAACAATCCATCTTTAGGTCAACAGACAAAGTTATGTAGTATGCTTCAATATGGTCATGGTAAGTTAAAAATACCTACTCCGTGTTTCACTGTGTTAAGATTCATTACAGGTAAAAGAGTATGGCTGAATCATACTTAGAGACTCAACAGCAGGGCTTGCCAGAAATGATCAACCGGATTTTGAAACTCATTAGCTCTAGCTTAAAGAGCTTTCTCCAATCAACAGACAGCTTCCGTCCACTGGTAGTAAGCAGTTAATATTTCGACTACCATTCTGACTCATTCTCTCTATCACTTTTCAGACATTGCTTACTAGTGCCTCATATTGATGTATCTGCCGCTTACCCGACCAAGAGCTAGCGGCAGCACTCCCATGAACGTTAGTACATTAACGAGAGTTATCCTATTATGACACAATATCAAGTTCCTTCTTCAAGAACTAAGCAGTTTCCTTCAAATCAACAGCCAATTTGGCAAAAGGACAAAACGAGTAATTGGGTTGTGAATACTCACTTACCCGTTAGTTACAAGATAGTTGAGAGCGAAGATCTATTTGATATCGAAAATCAAAATCTTCTCTTTTTGGACTGTAACCCGCCAAAACCTCCAATTCGCAGGTTGGTAGTGATAGATGAGAGGGTATACTCACTCTACGGTGAACGCATTCATAAGTACTTTCATGCTCATGCTGTTGAGCACCATGTGTTACCTCTGCCCATATCTGAGCAGCACAAAACTATGGATGCAGTGTTCCAGATTTTAGAAGCACTAGTCAAATTTGGGATTGTTAGGCGACACGAGCCATTAATTGGTATTGGCGGTGGGGTTCTGCTTGACATTGTTGGTTTAGCAGCCAGCCTTTATAGACGAGGAATTCCTTATATTCGCATACCAACAAATTTGATGGCTTTAATCGACGCCAGTGTTGGAGCTAAGACAGGAATTAACTTTTTAGGTTATAGGAACCGTATCGGTACATACTACCCCCCTATAGCAGCGTTCCTTGATAAAACTTTTCTGCAAACTGTAGATACTCGTCACATTTCCAATGGATTGGGAGAGATACTCAAGATGGGAGTTGTAAAGGATAGAAAACTGTTTGAACTCCTCGAGGAGTACGGCGAGCAATTGGTAGAAGAAAAGTTTCAAGGTTCAGGTGTACCAAATCTAGTTATTCAACGTTCTATCGAAGGGATGGTAGAAGAATTAGAACCGAATCTCTGGGAAAAGCAATTAGATCGACTTGTAGATTTTGGTCACTCTTTTAGTCCATTAGTAGAGATGAGAGCACTACCGGAACTCTTGCACGGCGAAGCTGTAGCTTTGGATGTATTATTTTCTTCAATCCTTTCTGTTCAGCGTCGTTTATTGAGCGCTGAAGATCTCGAGAGAATAATCCGTACGATGAAGCTACTTAGACTTCCCTTATCACATCCACTCTTTTGCGATTCCATTTTATTGTCTGAAGCTTTAGAGGATACAATTCGACATCGCAATGGACTTCAACGACTGCCATTACCTATTAGCATTGGCTACGCAAATTTCTTTAATGATGTAACATTTGAAGAAATTGATTCAGCCGCATCTAAGATGAAACAGTTGCAGTTCTAAAGGTTCTAAAGTATTCACTATTAGTGATCACCACTGTGGGATAATTGTATAACCTTGTTTTCAATCTATCCCACACTGAATTAGACTGATTGTAAAAATTTCAACAGAGAGAGGGTAAAGCATATGATCATCAAAGGCTAGATTGATAAAATTTGCTGAAACAAATGCACATCAAACTTCAGATTCAAAAGCGAAACGAGACGATAAAGTATTAACGTCAGCCGATTATTAGAAAGGTATAGCTATTTTATGATGAGCAATAAATCTATCCTACCTGTGCCACCTTATAAAGCATTAATTTTCGATTGTGATGGCACTTTAGCTGATACCATATTCCTTCATTTTCAAACCTGGGCAGATGCTATGCGTCCTTTTGGGTTCGAGTTAACAAAAGAATGGTTCTATGAGCAAACTGGTTTATCTGCTATGGAACTTATAAAGACTATCAACAATACATTCGACCATGAACTTGACCCATTATTAGTCACTAGCAGTAAGGAGAAACTGTACAGAGAATTAATACATACAGTTAAGGAAATCCAAGCAGTGACTGATATTGTGAGAACACACTGCGGAAAAACCCCTATGGCAGTTGCTTCAGGCAGCAATCGTTCTATAGTTCAAGCAACGCTCAGTGTCATTGATCTGCTTGATTTATTCGATACAATCGTAACCATAGATGATGTCCCAAGGGGAAAACCATGTCCCGATATTTTTCTAGAAGCTGCTGAACGTTTGAAAGTTTCTGCAACAGATTGTATTGTTTATGAAGATAGTAATGGGGGTTTAGAAGCTGCTCGCCGTGCTGGAATGCGTGCAATTGACATACGAATTCTTTGGAATTCTTCTAGTTTTGCTAGTGTCTAAGCAAACGATAAAATTATTTACCACTTCTGTTCTAAATAATTTCAGTTTAGGGATTAGAGAAACTTTAACAAAGGATTTCCTAATATGAATAATTCACAAAAACAGGTGGCCTTAATTACCGGTGGAGGCTCAGGGATTGGTCGTGTGACAGCGCTTGTACTAGCACAAAAAGGTATTCGCGTGGTGCTAGGTAATCGTCGAAAAGAGCTTGGTGAAGAGACAGTAAATCTCATTAGAGATGCTGGCGGTGAAGCAGTATTTCAGCAAACTGACGTCTCTAAGGCTGCTGATGTTAAAGCATTGATGGAAAAGGCAGTAGAAACTTTTGGTCGGATAGACTTTGCCTTTAATAACGCTGGAGTGGGCGCAGCATCTTTACTAGCCGAGCAGAATGAAGAAGATTTTGATTATCTTTTCAGTGTTAATGTCAAAGGTGTTTGGTTGAGCATGAAGTACGAAATCCAGCAGATGCTCAAACAAGGTCATGGAATTATAGTAAATAACATCTCAGTGCATGGATTCAGAACAATCTTTCCTGGAGTTTCTATCTACACAGCCACCAAACACGCGGTTCTTGCTTTAACTAAAGCAGCAGCATTTGAGTACGCTAAATATGGTATTCGTGTTAATGGAATTGCTCCAGGACCGATAGAGACAGATATGCTCAAAGCTTCGGCAGATACAATTGGAGGAATCGAAACTTGGAGCAATATGCTGCCAATGAAAAGGATAGGAAAACCGGAGGAAGTCGCGAACTCTGTACTTTGGCTTTTCTCAGATGCAGCTTCGTTTATTAATGGTCACATTTTAGCAATTGATGGTGGGTTTCTAGCCCAGTAGATAGCTATTCAGCTTTTAGTGGGCGTGAGGATAGGTTGAGTTTTTACAGATTCAAGGAGTAGATTTTGATGAGCGTGAACTACGACTACGTAATTGTCGGTGCAGGAGCTGCTGGCTGTGTTCTGGCTAATAGAATTACAGCAGACTCAAATACAACTGTACTTCTTCTGGAAGCTGGCGGAAATGACCAAAATCAAACAGACATTATTACTCCTTCAGCTTTTCTCACATTATTGAAAGGTTCTAATGATTGGGCTTACTATACAGAGGAGCAATCTCAACTTAATAGTCGAAGAATATACTGGCCTAGAGGTAAAGTATTAGGTGGTTCTAGCTCCATCAACGCTATGGTTTACATTCGAGGTAACAAAGCAGATTTCGATCATTGGCAAGATTTAGGCAGTGAAGGTTGGAGTTTCTCTGATGTATTACCATACTTTAAAAAAGCCGAAAACTATGAAAATGGAGATCCTTTGTATCACGGTATAGCAGGACCTTTGAATGTGAGTAATCTTCTCAGACCTAACGAGCTTTCTCAGATCTTCATCAAAGCAGGTATTGAAGTTGGTCTATCTTTTAACAAGGATTTTAATGGCATCCAACAAGAAGGTGTAGGGCTTTATCGGGTGAACCAGTTGAACGGCAAGCGTCATAGCGCTGCTGCTGCCTACTTACATCCTTGTTGGAAAAGACCGAATCTGACTCTTAAAGAGAACGCTCAAGCTACTCGCATACTTTTTGAGAATAATCGTGTTATCGGTCTCGAGTATATCCAGAATCAAAATATCCAGACTATTAAAGTGAATAAAGAGGTGCTGCTATGCGGTGGAACAATTAACTCCCCACAACTTTTAATGCTTTCTGGTGTTGGTTCGGCTGAACAATTAAAGAATCTGGGCATTCCTGTAGTTACGGATATACCAGGCGTCGGACAGAATTTACATGACCACATACAAGTATTCGTGTCTTATGAGAGTAAGCAACCAATAGATGTAGATATTGCTTCTAACATTGGTGAGGCAGGAGGATTTACCAAAACTAAACCTGAGTTGTCTGCACCTGACTTGCAACTTATTTTTGTTCCAGTTCCCGATTTGAACTACCGGACTAGCTCCAAAAGTCAAGGTTTTGCAATTGGAACAGCACTCACCTATCCGAAGAGCCGAGGATATCTTGCCTTACGCTCAAACAATCCTTTTGACCCACCAATTATTCAGCCTAACTATCTTGGTGTTAGAGAAGATTTAGACGTTTTGGTAGAAGGAGTCAAGCTCGTTCGTAAGATAGCAAGTGCCAGCGTATTCGATGCATTCCGTGGTCAAGAGAAATTTCTAGGTTTCGCCGAAATTTCCGATTATATTCGGGCAATGGCTGAAACTCAATTCCATCCCGTGGGTACTTGTAAAATGGGTAACGATCATATGTCAGTTGTAGACGCTCAGTTGCGAGTGCATGGGGTTGATGGTCTACGAGTGATCGATAGTTCAATCATGCCTGTAATCACTAGGGGAAACACCTACGCGGCTACTATTATGATTGCAGAGAAGGCCGCTGACATTATTGGTAAGTAGAGCGAGACCGATTGGTGACAGAAAAATTTCTAATAAACAAAGTCAAAGAAGTTTGAAAAATGAACCAGAGACAACAGCGAAGATTACATTGGGGTGTTATGGGTGGAGCCTGGATAAATTGCCTATTTATTCCGGGTCTGAAAACAGCTAATAATGCTATCTTGATGGCAATTGCTAGCCGCAACCAAACTAAAGCTGAAGCTATTGCTGCTCAATATGATGTGCCTAAAAGTTATGGAAATTATGCAGCACTCCTGACAGATCCTGAAATTGAAGCAGTCTATATTCCTCTGCCTAATACCTTACATATCGAGTGGGCTATGCGTGCCATCGCTGCAGGCAAACATGTACTGGTGGAAAAACCCTTAGCGCTCGAGCCCAACGCCATCACTCAATTAGAAAAGATGTCAAAATCTGCTGGCGTACTAGCAATGGAGGGCTTTATGTACCGTTTTCATCCCCAGCACACTCGCGTAAAAATGCTTATAGATAGCGGTGCTATTGGTGAGCTTATGGCGGTTCGCGCTACTTTTGCTTTCCCTGTTAGCGGTCAAACTTACAACATTCGATTAGAGAAAGAAATGGGTGGTGGTGCGACTTGGGACTTGGGTTGCTACGGTGTTAATGTTGCACGCTGGTTTTTTGATGATGAGCCACTAGCTGTTTATGCTGAGGCCACATCACGACCCGGTTATACTGTTGATACCAGCGTTACTGCCATACTCGATTTCGGTCACGGTCGTCGTGCAATCCTCGACCATAGTCTTGATTATGGTCCACGTTCCACTTATGAGTTGCAAGGTACCAAAGGTTCAATTGCTATCGAAAATTTATGGCAGACGCCTGATAAATCAGCCATCATTTATCTTCGCTCTGGCACAGAACTGCACCAAGAATTAGTCTCTGCTGGCGATCATTTTCAACTCCAAATTGAAGCTTTTAGTCAGGCTGTCATTACCAATCAACCCGCTCCATACTCACTAGCGGATGCTAGAGCAAACACTCTTGCTTGTCTTGGCGTTCTCAAGTCAATTACGGAAAATCGCCGAGTTAGTTTGGCTGAGGTCACTTCTGATTTTGAGCGGAGAGAGAGTAAAGCTTTATCCAGTCAAAAATAAAATATGTTGAGAATACAGAACATGAAATTGCTTAGAGCTTTCGTGTTAGCTATGCTGACTACTATTAGTGCTGCTACTCCTACTTTGGCAGAAACCTTTCAAAAATCATCTTCTCACAGTAGTGCAGTAGAAGGCATTGGCTTAATTGCTGGTTGTGGAACTACCTTCGCCGCTCTCCCGGACTTTATTACTATGCTAAAGAGACGCTCTACCAAAGGTTTCAATCCTCGGATGGCTGCGATTACAGGTATATTTCAGGTCATTTGGGTGGTGTATGGCTATCTGATTGCTGCACCTGCTGTAATTACCTGGAATGTTATAGGTGTTACTACTAATGCTACAACTGTTATCGCTTATATCCACTTTAACAATGTACAAAAAGCTTCTCAAAAAACAACTTTCAAACAATAGAGCCTCTGCCTTACGCCAGGGTATTTTCCTGCAGCCACAAAGAAGCAGTATGAGCTAAAAAAGACATCGAAAAGCTTGGAATTCCAGTTACTAGTACTGGGCTTATGCCTTCCGTTCACACCAGTCGGTAATATGAAGGAAGGCATTTTTACTACTTATAAGAAAGTAGGCTGAAAACCCTGTGGCTTTAGCCCAGGGATGAAAGCGCTCTAGTTGCCCTTTAGGGCTGAGTGATACCATCAATCTCGTTGCTGTGCAATATAAGCTTTTACGGATTCTGTAGAAATGTTACCAGCAGTAGACACAAAATAGCTAGGAGTCCATAAGGTTGGTAGCTTCAAAAGTTCTGGGAATTCTTTTCGCAAATGATGAGATGCCCTTCCCTTAATACGATTCATCATAGTAGACGGGTTGTCCGTAGGTTTAGCGTTAAGAAAAAGATGAACATGGTCGGGCATGATTTCCATTGCTATAATCTTCCATCTGTTTTCGTTGCACACTTCACAAATAACTTGCTGAAGTCTCTCAGCTATTGTGCCTATTAAAACTTTCTTTCTACGTTTAGGGATAAAAACAAAGTGATAGTTAAGCAATGAAACAGCATTACCCTCGTGCCGATATTCGTCAGGAGAAAATTTAGCCATATTTCTGTAATTTTAGCTTGCGTTTTGTATAAGAACATTGTAGAATAAAATAAGCTCATCAACAATGAGGTGATAATACTTGCTAACAAACTATGTGTACAAGCTACGCCCTAATGTCGGGCAATCAAACGAAATGAATCATTGGCTTGATATGCTGAGAAGCCAATACAATTGGTCTTTGGCTGACCGCATTTCACAGTATAATCAACAATTCATTCAAGGTGATTACTCCGATACGAGAACCAAGGGAGAAGCTTGTCCATTAACATGTTTTGTTAGCAAGAATGGTGCTAGTGGTGAACCTTGGAAAGACAGCAAGGTTGATAAGGATGGAAATTTAAAAAATCCTCGCCGTAGCGCAGGGGATATCCAGATTACACAGTTACCAATACTTAAAAAAGCTAGACCCTGGTACGCGGACATTGACTCTACGGTACTACAGCAGAACGTTAAGAGACTGGATAAAGCTTACGAAAACTTCTTTAATGGTAGTGGTTTTCCAAAGTTTAAAAATCGTTCAACTTTCTCATCGTTCACTTACACGGTAGGAATTAAAGTTCAAGGCAATAAAATTTACTTGCCTAAAATTGGTTGGATGAGATTTTTTAACTCTAGGCCAATACCATCTGGATTCACTATCAAAGCTGCAACTATTCGTAAGCGTCAAGATGGTTGGTACGTGTCGGTGAGAATCGAAGATAAAACCGTACCTGATTACGTCCTTAAACCCTTAACAGAAATTAAATCTGTGTTGGGTTGTGATCTGGGAATCACCAAACTCGTACATTTGTCCGATGGTCATCAAGTTAAAAATCCTAAGTTTTCAACCAACAAGAAAGTTAAACGCAGGCTGAAGATTAGACAGCGTAGAGTCAATCGAAAAGTTAAAGGTAGCAAGAATCGGAAAAAAGCAGCAGCATTAATTGGTAAGCTACATAAAAAAATCTCAAACAAGCGTCAAGCCTACCAATGGGAAGTAGCTAATTTAATTTCTTCTAGAAAAGTCGATGCTATTGCTGTTGAAGATTTAAACGTTTCTGGAATGCTCAAGCGTTGCCGTCCAAAAGTCGATGAAAAAGGACGATTCTTAAGCAACGGTCAGAGTGCTAAGAAAGGTTTAAATCGTAGTATTTCAGATGCTAGCTGGAACGAGTTAACTCAGAAAATCGATTACATGGCTGTGAAGTCAGGAAAGATTTTAATCAAAGTGAACCCAAAACATACAAGTCAAAAGTGTAACGTTTGCGGTCACGTTGATGCTAGCAGTAGGGATAAAGAAAAGTACATTTGTGTAGCTTGCGCTCACATGGCTCATGCTGACATAAATGCAGCTAAAAATATTAAAGAACTCGCTATATTTAACATAGCGAGTGTTGTACGGGGGGACTCTCCGGAACAAGGGTCACGAGACTCTAAACGCCCGAAAAAACGTAAGGAGAAATCAGTACGCCGAAAAGGCAAACGTACTGAGCCTGGGAACTTGAGCAATCAAGATATTGAGAGACTTGTCTCTTAAGAATCTGCGCGTCTTTAGACCGGAGAGTGTCAAACAGTAAGGTCAGGAAATACTTCTTGTATAGCAGGGTGAACTATGCGGCGATCGCGCACATTCACACCTTTGGCTAATCCTGGATTCTTTGCTAATGCCTCAACACCAAAATTAGCCAACTGCATTACATATGGTAGTGTACTGTTGTTAAGCGCTTGGGTTGAAGTCCAAGGTACTGCTCCTGGCATATTAGGAACGCCATAATGAACTACACCCTCTTCAATATATATTGGGTTCGTGTGAGATGTGGGATGTACAGTTTCTACACAACCACCTTGGTCAACAGCGACGTCCACAATAACAGAACCTGGACGCATTTGTTTTACCAAATCCCTTGATACAAGGATAGGTGCTCTGCGTCCAGGAACTAGAACCGCTCCAATGAGTAAGTCGGCATCTTTAACTGTAGTTTCAATATGGGCAGAGTTACTATACAGTAGTTCTACTCTTGAACCAAATAGAGTTTCTAAATAAGATAACCGATCAACGTTCAAATCTAAAATCTGGACGGAAGCCCCCATCCCCACGGCTATTCTAGCCGCTTCTGTACCAACGACACCGCCTCCTAAAATTACGACTTTGCCAGGTTTAACACCAGGAACGCCGCCTAATAAAACACCTCTACCACCAGAGGAACGCTCTAGGAATCTTGCACCAAATTGTACTGACAAGCGTCCAGCAATTATACTCATAGGTGTGAGTAGAGGAAGCTTGTTGATACCTGGTTGCTCTACTGTTTCGTACGCGATCGCCGTCACACCAGACTGAATTAAATACTCAGTTAATTTTCGGTCAGCTGCTAAATGTAGATAAGTAAACAATACCTGCTCTTTTTGCAGAAACTTATACTCTGTATGTAATGGCTCTTTAACTTTGATAACTAGTTCCCGATTCCAAGCAGCTTCTGGGCTAGAAACAATCTCTGCACCAGCGCTTATGTAATCATCATCTGTGAATCCTGCACCAGCACCAGCCTGAGTTTCCACAAAAATGGCATGACCATTCTCGTATAGCGCCCTCACGCTTGAAGGGCTCAACCCAACTCGAAACTCTTGATCCTTTGTTTCTTTGGGAACACCAATTTCCATTTATTACCTCTAATAATTTTTCTTTAGATTAAGTTTGTCAGTCTCATCCCCGATTGAATGAATCAGAGACTACGAATTTAGCTGATTTTTTCTTTAGCCAGCTACTGTTTTTGAAACTTTTCTATTTTATTGTTCCCAAAAGTCACGCTTCATCTTTCCTACGCGATATACCCCACCCTTCCCAAAACGATGATCTGAGTAAATTCCGTACCCCTACGGGGAAGCAAGCTACAACCCAACCTACAGAGTCTTAATGTTTATTTTATAAATTATCTCTTAGGTGATCATTTCTCAGTTGACAATAGTAATCTAATTACGTTAGGTTTCTTTAAATTTGTTTGCAATACTTATAAAGTAATTAAACAATAGCCCTAAAAGGTGACAAAAATCATTAACAAAAATTCAATAGAAAAAAAATAATTCAAGAAATCATCAAGGATGGTATTTTTAGATTAGTCGCTTTTTTGGACCAAAAAACTAGAACACCGATTCAGTAATCAGAGTCATGATCAAAAACCCAGTTTCTTGGCTCTGTAACAAGGAATATTTATTTGTGGAAGAGCTAAAAATATGCTTTTTCAATCTCGTCTTTTATTAATGAATCGGTCTTCTAGGATAAATAGGAGGCTCAAAGAAGGTGCTATATGACAAATTACAATCTCAATGTTTATGGCTAACAAGTTATTTACAGAATACCCTGAACAGGATGAGTGTAAATACTATAATCTTGTCGTTGATAAGGTGAGGAGCCACATAGATGATCTTTTTGACACTCTCCGCTCTAAAGAGACGGAGATTCTTAAGACCATGAGCGTCTTAATATCCTGTTTTCACAGGTTCCCAGGCTCAATACGTTTACCACTTAAGGCGTACTGATATCTCCTTGCAGTGTTTTGGGCGTAGACTTCCTCCCAGTCCGGGAGTAGGTTTTATTTAAATGTCTTGTACTGACATGCTCAGATCATACCACGGCAGCCTAAAGACTGCAATGAGCATTCATCCCTTGCCTAAAGTACGGAAAACGCACCTGTGGTGCTGTTCCTCAAGGGTTTTCTGCATTTTTCTTATAAAGACTCTGAGCGAGCTCTGCGAGACACCCATGCAAAAACCCACGCTGGCGTTAAAGGAACTTTAGAAATCTTTGATGTCGATGAGGACTCAATTAAACGTGAACTAAGCAAACTTACTTCATTAAACTCTAAGCAACTTAATAGTATATCTATTAAACAAGGCTTGCTAGCTCAACCAAAACAATACCCAGTTTGGTTGCGGTTCGCTAACGGGCGCACTCAAGTAAAAAATGATTACGTTGCAGATACACGCTCTATGGCGGTGAAAGTGATAGGAGTGGAAGGGGAACGGCTTATGCAAAGTTATGAGTCCAGAACCCAGGACATAGTACTGCAAAATGCAGAGATATTCTTTATTAAAAGTATTAAAGACTACTACGGTTTTTTTTGTGCTGCTGCTCAATCACAAAAAAGAGCTTTTAATTGGCTGGTGCAACATCCATTTCAGTTCCTAGCGCTTACTAAACTTTTTAAAACATGCCGCAACGGTGGCACTACCATACAAACAATACTTGATTTTTTCATAAAACTACGGGACAATACGGTGTGTTTAATAGATTGATAAGAAACAACGGTAAGTTAAGTCCACATCAAAAAAGTCAATGTATATACCTGTACCGTAATTTAAAAGGGTGTAGGCAGAACGAATTTACTTTACCGACTTGCTTATTTGCTTTCCAACAAATACAAACACAAACTTACTCCATTAATCAAAAGCTCTGAAATAGAAAATGAAACGTCTTGTTGTATGCTGTGATGGAACTTGGCAAAAGTTAGCGAATCCTTGCCCAGGTAATGTGATTAAACTTGCTCAAGCAGTCAAATCGACTGGCAGTGACGGGACTCCACAGATCGTATTTTATCAGGAGGGAATTGGAACAGAGAATGAGTCTAGCAAGATATTTGACGGTGCAACTGGAGAAGGGATTGATCAAAATATACAAGATTGCTACCGTTTTCTGAGTCTCAACTACGTTCCTGGAGATGAAATCTATCTGTTTGGGTTCAGTCGAGGTGCTTACACAGCCAGGAGTCTCGCAGGGATGATTTATTGTTCTGGTCTGCAAAATCGCTCTCATATTACCAGAGCACCTGAAGCTTACGAGCTTTATCGTAACCGAGACATTAAGCCAAAGGATCCAGCCGCAGTGAACTACCGTCAACAATACGGCGATCGCGTTCCTATAACCTTGCTCGGTTGTTTCGACACGGTTGGCGCTCTTGGTATTCCAAGTATACCTGCCTTCAAGCAGTTTACCGAACAGCTCAATAAAAGGTACCGATTTCATGACACCACTCTCAACAGAGATATACAAAATGCACTTCATGCTGTTGCGATCGACGAAACCCGGGAAGTTTTTGATGTCACGCCGATGAAGCAAAACCCTGATGCTCAAAATCAAAAAGTTATTCAAGTTTGGTTTCCAGGTGTACATGGTTGTGTTGGGGGTGGAACGGAGGAAAACAGAGGATTATCAGACGGAGCGCTACAGTGGATGATAGATTCAGTTGATCATCTGGGATTGGGGCTAGAGTTGGATCCGAGTATAATTCCTGGAGGTCTAAAACCTGATTACAATTGTCCTTTTAAAAACGATCCTGGATTCTTCATATTGGCAGGAATTAAGCTTCGCGAGGTGAGTGACAACATTGATGATCTTCACTCAAGCACAATCAAGCGTTGGAAAAGCCTCAAGGATTATCGTCCCAAAAATTTAGAAAAGCTTGCCGCTAAACTTAATTTACTCTGAGGCAAACTGAAAAGAAAAACTCTGTAAGAATTTAGGATTCAGGAGTCTTCAAAGATTAGTAAAATATTGAATGCCTAAGAAGACACACCCAATATAAAACCCTTATAATTTTTGAATCTTAACTCCTAAATTCTTATTAATAAAATCTTTTTCTGTAGATTTAACACAAGTAATCAAACCAAAAAACTCTAAGGAGAATAAAATAATTATGGGTACAAAAAGAGATACATCTAGAGATGGATTAAAAAACAAAATTGAGACTTTTGCTTTAACTAACTTAAAACCGCTATGGGACTTTATTCAAAGCAATGATGCTCTAAAAAAAGTAGTCAACAAAACCGTTATTAACAACGCCATTTTAAAAATTCCGACTCGTCCATATCCATTTAGTACTAAGTCTCCTTACACCTCTTGGGAGTCATTGACACAGAGAGACTATTCAGGAATCCATTTACCACCTCTTGATTGGAAACCTTTGACAGATAAAAACTATATAGGAGTTAATTTAGCTCCATCTGAAAACTTTGAAAAGAATTTTCCTCCTGTTGAAGATCTGGCGGTCTTGTATAAGAAAACTGGAAAGACTCTATACTCGCCAAAATCTACTTTGTTGTTTCCGTATTTTGTCCAATGGTTTACTGACAGTTTTCTGCGTACAGATCGTCAGAATCACCTAAGGAATACTTCCAACCACCAAATTGATTTGTGTAATGTTTATGGTTTAAACCCAACAATTACTCATCTATTAAGGTCGCATCAAGGAGGTAAACTAAAAAGCCAAATAATTAATGGAGAAGAATATCCTCCTTTTTACTACGATGAAAATGGACAACCTAAAGAAGAATTCAAAGGCATACCTCATGTCATGGCTAATGAATTCCTGACCAAAGCTGAAACTTTCCCTCCAGAAAAAAAACACAAGTTATTTGTCATGGGGGTAGAAATAGAACGGGCAAATGTGCAAATAGGCTATGTCATGCTGAACATTCTTTGCTTAAGAGAACACAATCGCCTCTGTGAACTCTTAGCAAAAAACTATCCAACTTGGGATGATGAACGCCTTTTCCAAACAGCAAGAAATATCGTAATGGTGGAGATGCTGAAAATTGTGCTGGAGGATTATATAAATCATATTACTCCCTATCACTTTCAGTTTTTTACTGACCCTCTATCATTTACTAATGAAAAATGGTATCGCCAGAATTGGATGACGGTAGAATTCACCTTAGTCTATCGTTGGCATAGTATGCTACCCGACACGCTCATCCATGATGGCAAAGAAATGACCATGCCCGATTCCATGTGGAACAATGACATGATTATTAACAAGGGGTTAGGAGCTATTTTTGAGGAAAGCTGTTCTCAGCCTGCTGCACAACTGAGTTTATTCAATACAGCTGATTTCTTAATTCCTACTGAATTAGCAAGTATTCGTTTAAATCGCGCCGCAAAATTAAGAAGCTATAACGATTATCGTGAGATGTGTAAATATCCACGGGTAACCAATTTCAATCAAATTAGCAGCAATGAAAATGTTCAAAAAGAACTGAAACGATTATATGGTCATGTAGATAATATTGAGTTGTATGTTGGACTGTACGCAGAAGATCTGCGGCCAAATTCTGCCTTACCACCTTTGGTCGGAAGGCTAATCGGAATAGATGCATTTTCTCAAGCTTTCACCAATCCTCTGTTAGCAGAAAATATCTTCAACCCAGAAACTTTTTCTCCAGTAGGTTGGGCTGAGATACAGAATACCAAAACTCTCTCTCAAGTGTTGCATCGCAACATCCCTCAAGGTAAAAACTATAGAGTTTCTTTTTATCGTCAAGATTGGCAAAGAGTTTAATTAGCCAATCAATGTGGATGTGTTATGTTGTTCATAACACATCCTATTTCTGAAATTCATATAAAGTATTTTTTGATTAATTAATCACAGGTGAAAAATGAAACTTTTTACAGAATATCCCGAAAAAGATGAACTCAAATATTACGATCTCTTTCGTGATCTCATCACGAAGCGTATGGAAAATCTTTATGGGGGTGAGAACGCACAACCCGCAAAGAGAGATACTCACGCTAAAACACACGCTGCTGTTAAAGGAACTCTAGAAATCTTTGATTTTGATGAAGCAGCAATTAAGCAGGAATTGGTTAAACGTACCTCATTAACTGAAGCTCAAGTTTCGACTATTTCGATAAAACAAGGTTTATTGGCAAAACCAAAAGAATATCCAGTTTGGCTACGGTTTGCAAATGGTGCCTTTTCAGTTAAGAATGATTATCAACCGGATACACGCTCTATGGCTATTAAAGTGATGGGCGTAGAAGGAGAAAGACTAGCCGAAAGTCACGAGTTAAAAACTCAAGATATTATTGTACATAATGCTCAAAACTTTTTTGTCATAAATATCAAATGCTATTACGGATTTTTTTCGGCAATTTATAAAGCGGGTCTTTCTCCATTTTTTAAGCTATCACCACTTGTATGGCTACTACTACATCCCAAACAATTCTCATTTTTAAAAAATGCTTTCAAACGGTTTCCCAATAGTTTACTTACAGAAAGCTATTGGAGTGGTTCTGCATTTTCTTTGGGACTCAAACCTGACTTTGATCCAACTAAAACAAGTCTAGTTCCTGTAGAATATCCAGCCGTAATAAAGTTTTCATTTACTCCGGTTTCTAGTCAATCACCTCATCAAAAAATACCGCATGAATCCAGAGATCAAAGGGATCTTCAGCGTGCAAAAGCCTCAAGTTCAAATGACAATTACTACCGAGAGGATATAATTCAATCCTTAGCAAAGCCTGACGCCGAATACTTATGGGACTTTCAAATCCAATTTCAAGCTAGCCCAGAGATGTCAATTGATGATACTACCCTTTTTTGGAAAGAAGAAGAATCTCCGTTGTTTACAGTTGGTCGCCTGAGCATTAAGCATCAGAATGTTCGCTCTCCCCAAGAAGATGACTTTGGTGAAAATCTTCGCTTTTCTGTTTGGAACGGTTTGGCAGTCCATCGACCTGTTGGTGCTATAAATCGTTTACGCAGTATTGTTTATCCTATCGTTGCTGAGTATCGTCTTAATCGACGAGGAGTTAAATATCAGGAGCCAACTGAGTTGTAAGGGGGGAGCAGGGAGTTAAGAGCCGGGAAATAAATTTCCCGGCTCAAAGCTCAAACCCATTAAAATGGGTTAAAAGATTACCCAGTGAGCTTTTAGCTCACTTTAGCTATCAGCCCGAACTTTAGTTCAGGGTGAATTTTCGGGCAAAACCTACGCAGTATTGCAATCCATCCCATGTGGGTGGAGTTTTTTATTTTTTATCAAAATCATTGGGTTTAAAACCCCGTCCTTTTAGGACGGCTTTTCTCATTCTAGGTTACGCCCCCAACGTTCAATTAACTCACTAGCACTAATACTCTGACTATCAGCAATTTTGTTGATCTTTTCCCATGATGTATCGGTGAGATTAATCGTGCGTTTCTTCTTAAGTTCATCGTAATGAACTGGGACATGGCGTAATCTTTTACGTGTTTTTGAGTTGACATTCATTGCTATATACGTATATACTAGATACAGTCTGGCAAACAAACAAGGGGTGATGTCAACTGGCTCTTGAACAAGTTCAAACCAAGTTAATCAAAATCAACCTACCAAGGTTTGAAACCAATATACTGGAGTTCATTTGCAAGCGGTCTAACAGCCTGACTTTTCACGGGATGTGGTTTGGGAGGATTGGTTCGCGATGCTTAGTGGCGAACCAATCCTCATTAGATGAACTGGTGTACTCTTTGCGGTAAGGTGCCGTAAGTGGTAGATTTAGTTGGTTGCTATGAAATTCTTCTTAAAAAACCCGTATATTAATTGTGATTTTGGAGACAAACGATTAAACAAGAGGGCAGAATTAATTGCGGAGGCTTTACAGGTAAAATATGGTCAGCCTCTATCTCAAGTGTTTAAAAGCGCAAGCGACTTAAAGCGTGGGTACGAATTTTTATCCAATCCAAAAACGACATTTTCCAAATTGACGATACCTTGTTTTGAACTAACTGCTCAAGAAATAAACGGCATACCAATAGTTTTAGGCGTGGGGGATACGACGTTTCTTGACTACAAAAAAATAGTAGAAAAAAGAGAGGAATATGGTCCGACAGGGAACGGTGGAAACGGGTTAATTCTGCACAGTTGTTTAGCCCTGGAGCCTGATTTTGGACAACCTCTAGGACTTTTATGGGAGAAATTATGGCATCGGGACAAAGAAGTGTCTCCACCAGATGGGGAAACACCAACCCAGAAAAAAAAGCGATTAAAAAAGGAACGTAACGCTAAAAGAAATCAAGATTTGAGGATACTTAGAACATAGAAAAGGAACTGCAATTGGAATACAAGTACTGTGGCGGGGCTGGTCAGAACTAGAAACCTTGTGTCAGGGTTGGCTACTGCATCAAAATCTTAAATTAAGATATTAATTCTCAACAGTGTTCTGATTCTGGAGGAATATGGTTCGCGAGCATTAGTGGCGAATTATGAGACTTTTTGATTATGAAGCACCAAAACAAACCCTCACCCCAAGAAGAATTGTATGAACGTATAGATAAGCTTGTTTCAATGAAAGACTGCTTGGAGCAAGAGATTCAAGCAATTATCGCATCGGGCGCGATCGCGAGAGCTGGGTGTTGGATTGCTCGTTATCTTGCAAAAGGACGAAAGGGGTTTTATTGGTATTATAAACTACAAGCAACTGACCCGATTTTTCCAACCAAGACGTCAGGCAAGCTTTCTAAATACAAACATCTCGGTAAAGCTGGTAGTCTTGCATACGTAGAAGCTCTTGAGCAAATCACTAAAAGAGCAAAAATTGAAGCTTTAGCCCGTTCCATTGAAACTCTTAACCTTGGTTTAAAGGATTTACTTGAGGAAACCTCTAAATACAAAAAATGAGCCGGACTGGTTCGCCATTCAACATCGCGAACCGTTTTTCCCTTTCCACATCCCGTGAAAAGTCAGGTCAGCCGACTGCCCAACCTTAAGCAATCACTGATCGTACTTGGTTATTTTCCATCTGCCTCAGATTTCCGCCTTGGCGTAATTTCGTCAAGCAGTAAATCTATATTTACACCTTGCTGCCGTTTCACCCAGGCTGCCATTAGCAAATCCACCAATTCACTTTTATCAACTTCTATGCCTTGCCTCCTCAGCTTGAGCAACTCTTCCTCTACATCTAAATCTGTTTCGCGCTTCACGTAGTAAGTACGCCCAATCCAAGCATCATCAGATCGTTTCCCCTTTGCTGGTCTACCACGCTTACGCGGTTCTGGTTGTTGTGTTAGTTGCGGTGCTGGTTGTACTATGTCTTCCTTTGCTACTTGAGAAGCTGAGCGTTCTGGTTCCTGCTGTGATTCGTCTCTACTTTCAAATAACTTTTTGAATGGGCTCTTGTTATTCACTTCAATATCTCCTTCCCCACTCGTTGATACTCTCCCCAAGCTACTTTACTGCTGCGGTCTTTCACTTCATAGACTGGTCGTCCTTCCAAAGCTGCTTTCTCATATGCAGCAAATCGCTTTATCGCTTGCTTAAATAAAGGTATCCCCTCCCCTAAAAGTGCCTCCCGTGCCTGTTGTCCTGTTTGTCGTGGTGCTGGGGGAATGATTGTAAGTAACACGCGATAGCGATCGCTCCCCAGCGTTTTTAGCATCTCGACGGTTTGTAATAGGGCATCCATCGCTAGTGCGTCGGGAGTAGTGGGCAGTACTAAAAGGTTGCAGCCATCAGCCAGTGCCTCTAAATCTTCTCTACTTGGTCTAGCTGCTGTGTCGATTACTACATGCTCATAGTTCCGGCTATGCATTGGAGCTTGCATTAAATCCACAACTTTAAAAGGTAAGGCTCCTCGCTTTACCCAGCCTGTAGCGCTGCGATTTGGATCACCATCAACCAGCAACGTACCTGCAAATTGCGACAGGTAGCAAGCAATGTGGATGGCGCTCGTTGTTTTGGCTACGCCACCCTTGAAACTAGCAAGGGTGATAATCACAATCTTTTCTGTGTGAATGCTGCTAGTTTACCATCTGGGGGAAAATTTGCATTTATTAATTTGCCAAAATTTATATTGCTAACAATGCGAACATATATATTTTCATATTGGCGAAAATACAATATCTTGACAAAAAAAAGATATGAGCAGAAAGCGATTTAAGGGGTTTCAAATTACTTGGCAGTACGATACCATCATTCTCAAAATGTCCCAGGAATTGCCCCTTAAATCGCCTCTAATTCAAACAGGCTATTAAAGTGTTTTTAACCTAATTGTTGATCAAGCCAGTGACGCTGCTCAAAACAACGAGAGATTAGTACTTTGAGGGTTGTATTACACGAAAATCCTCATCCATGTAATGTGTAGACGGAGAGCGCTGTTTATGACTCTCCGGCATAATTATCACGCAATAATTTCATATTTTCACTGATCTTCGCTGTTGTAGGATGATCTACCCCTAGTCCTTTTGAAGCAATTTCTAATGCTTTTTTAAACAGTGGTTCCGCATCTTGGTACCTTCCTTGGAAATAGTAGAGTTTTGCCAGGTTGTTGTAAGTGGTGGCGACAAACGGATGCTCTTCTCCCAGCAGCCGTTGGCAGAGTGATAATGCTGTTTTATACAAAGGCTCTGCCTCGCTGTACCGACCTAGGCTACAATAAAGTTCTGCCAGGTTGTTGTAACAGGAAGCGACATTGGGATGTTCTTCTCCCAGCAGCTTTTTCCAAAGTTCTAGAGATTTTTGATACAGTGGTTCGGCTTCACCGTACCGTCCTTGGGAGTAGTAAAGTCCTGCCAGGTTGTTGTAACTGGTGGCGACAGAGGGATGCTCTTCTCCCAGCAGCTTTTTCCAAAGTTCTAGAGATTTTTGATACAGTGGTTCGGCTTCACCGTACCGTCCTTGGGAGTAGTAAAGTCCTGCCAGGTTGTTGTAACTAGAAGCGACATCAAGATGTTCTTCTCCCAGCAGGCGTTGCCTGAGTTCTAGAGATTTTTGATACAGTGGTTCGGCTTCGCTGTACCGTCCTTGGGAGTGGTAAAGTCCTGCCAGGTTGTCGTAACTAGAAGCGACATCAAGATGTTCTTCTCCCAGCAGGCGTTGCCTGAGTTCTAGAGATTTTTGATACAGTGGTTCGGCTTCGCTGTACCGCCCCTGGGAGTGGTACAGTAGAGCTAGGTTGTTGTAACTAGAAGCGACATCAAGATGTTCTTCTCCCAGCAGGCGTTGCCTGAGTTCTAGAGATTTTTGATACAGTGGTTCGGCTTCGCTGTACCGCCCCTGGGAGTAGTAGACAAAAGCCAGGTTGTTGTAACTAGAGGCAAAATCGTGATGCTCTTCTCCCAGGCGGGATTTTACTACTAATACACATTGCTCTAACCGAGGTTCTGCGAAAGCATATAAAGCCTGTCCAGAATAAAATCTATTTAAGCCAACAAACGGCCAAATTAAATTTTGATCACTGACTGCATCAATCAGATTTTTTGCGACTTCTACTAAATGTGGGATATCATCTTTGACTAAACTAATAAACTCTTGAGTAAGTGAAGAGGGAATTTTCTGTGCAACTTCTACCAAAGTTTTGCACAATTGAGACTTCTGCTCGAATGCAGTAGCTAAGTTGTTTTGCTTGTCTCTGAGAAATTCACGAATTAGCTGATGTAATTGATAAGTTTGTTCACCTTGTAACAGGTGTAAGTTTTCTAGTTCAACTCTGGTATCTTCTAATTTTTCAGGATTTTGCTCAACAGCAGCACGTTTCACCAGTGACCAAGGAATCGGAGCTAAGGCAAATAAACTTAGTAAACAACCTAACTGTTGAGCATCATGACTTAAGTCTGACCAACTCAATTCAAAAGCCGCCGCTACTCCAAGTTTGACGTTTCTAGTCCAAGTCGGGTCATTTTCCTTCACGATTAAGGAAGGATGAGCTAACCCTTTCTCCTCCAACCGTCGCAGCATTTCGGCTAAAGTTATCTTGCGTTTTTTGACATAGGAGCCAACTAATTGCAAAGCTAGGGGCAAATAGCCTAAACGCTGACAAAGTTCTTTACCTTGTCCTAATTCTTGGTTTTGCTTTTCTTTACCAATCAATTGAGCTAGTAGTAAGAGTGCATCTGTCTCTGACAAAACTGACAAAAACAGAGAACTAGCTAAATCTAGTCGAAGACGTGTAGTAATTATTACTTTGAACTGGGATGGTTGGGGTGGTAGATACGGTTGGATATGACTGTAATTTTTAACATCATCAAAAACTATTAGCGTGTGACCTTGTTGCCAATGCTGCCAGCACCAACGTACTTGTTCTGGTAACGGCAAATCTTTTGGCGGCTCTTTTCCCAAGTCTGTTGTAGTAAATTGTATTATTTGTGACCCAATATCTTCTTCTCTAGCTCTTAACCAGCAGATCCCGCCAGGATAACTATGCAATTGCAAATGTAGTAGTGAGTATTGGATTGCTAATTCTGTTTTACCAACTCCCCCCATTCCTTCCACCGGAGCAATTACCACACTCGTATTTTGTTGTAGCTGTTGGCGGAGGTGTTCTAATTCTCTTTCTCTTCCGATAAATTTATCTGTACTGCTAAGAGGAATGTTTTGGGGAAAGCCTGTTGGTTTAGGAATATTATCCAAATTGATAACAATTTGATAAATCTGATGAATATCTCCTATTGTGATGTCACGACCAGCCTGAACATTCTCCAAAATTCTTTGTACAACTTGAAAATCTGGATGGTTAGTCATACTGTTAAGCTTCTTGGTTTAAATTGCCCAAATCAATGTTTGTAGCTTTGACCCCTTTTAACATTTCTTGCTCAACTGAACCATCGCGCGAGGCTTTTTGGCTGATATCTTTTGCTTTTAAATCGCCAGTTACTTCAATTTCGCTAAGAACTACCTGACGAACGTTTTCATCTTGTGCTTGTAATTGCTGGACTAATTCTCTAAGTTTATTTGCAAACTCTTTATCTGCATCAATTTGGTTTTGCAGTACAGTTTGAAAAATAGCCTTATTCGTTTCAGTTGGTTGATTCTGTGCTTGTGTCAGTATTCCATCTATACTATGAGCCTTAAACTTTTCCCGAATGGTATTTACCATCTGAGCAAATGTATCAACCGCACCTTGACCTAAAGCTTTTCCACCTTCTTTAATTGCCTCTGAGAAGAATAAAGAGACAATCACTGCTGCCGTTAGAGGTTCTACCATCAGCTTACACTTAGATTTAGTAGTAACACTGTCATATACAACCTTAATGTACAATATTTCGGATTTTTAAGTTTAGTGCTTCTTCAATTCCTGTTATGGTTACTAAACATTAAATACAATGAGATTAAATACTCTATCTCTTGCTCAGAAAGCTTTTTACCGCTTTAATGTCCTTGTAAAACTGAATTTTCACTAACTTAGTAAGAATTACTAGCTAAAAAACCTAGCTTTTAATCCTTTTAGCTAGTAAAATTTGTTTTTTACTATAGAAATAGCGTAACAACCAACTCATTTAGTTTTTACTCTAGAATATAAAAACGAATACTTTCGCCATTCTTATTTTTATATTTATACTTTCCTAATCCTAACTTTTCCGAAGTAATAGTCTTTTTTCTGCCACTTTTAACTTGGATCCGCTTGCAGAGTTCATATCTCCCTGTTCGTGGGTTTTTTTTCAATAAATCAATTTTGTGAGGCTTCGGCATAGGACCATACGTCCAAAACTCTCCTTTACTACACACAAATGTAATTTGGTCCCCATAATACACATCGAAAGTGTGATAATTTTCCGATAGTAATAATTCTAGATTATACATTTTGTCTCTCCAATAACATCATTTTATAATGAGCCAATATGGATGCTTAGAAAAATCTGCTTTTCTTCAAAATCGTGCCCTTGTTGCGTGAATAGAAAAAAACCAAAATCAAAAAAGCTTTACACGTATCTCGGCGATCACGGTACTAGTAAGATATGTTACCTACTCCCAAAGACTTGAGTCCAAGTGTATTTGTAACGACTCGTGGGATGGTGGTAAAAACCGACTCCAATATCTCGGTAGTTTCCGTTTAAGATATTGTTTCGATGTCCTGGTGAGTCCATCCATTTTTGTACAACTTGCTCTGGCGTGGGAGAACCATAAGCAATATTTTCACCGACAAACTGAGATGGATAACCCGCAGCGCGTGCGCGTTCCTGACAACTCCTACCTTCAGGACTATAGTGGTCTAAGTACCCTCGCATCGCCATATCCTGGGAGTGGCGACGTGCAGCTTGAGTTAATGCACCGTTTATAGCCAGTGGCTGTAAACGGTTTTGGCGGCGAATGTCGTTAACCAATTGCACAACTTTCGATTCGTAAGTATTGATCTGCATTTTTATTCCTTCTAATGATGTTCTTTTAAACTTGAGAAACGGTGAGGATTGTGGGTGCAAGTTTTGAAAACCGCACCTGCCCTCACAGAGTGTACTATTGCGTAGGTAGTGAAAGTGTTCTCAATAGTTTTCTGCTTATCATTTGGACATGTTGACAAGCATTTAGTTGTCTTTAACTATAACTACTATGCATGCTCCTAAAGCAACTCCAGCCAACGTTCCAACAATAGACAAAAATTGAGTTCCAATATATCCACTATTAGTCGTAGCCGTAACTTTAAAATCTTTGAAATTTCCCTCAAGAGAACTTGCATTACTTTCAGATAAGCTTGAATTGTCAGTGTTTAAACTCATATCTAGTGACTCCTGTTGAAGAATCAAACATTTAAAGATTGAAAGTTTTAGATGTTTTACTTAACCCCTTCACTGAATAATATATAGTAACTAGAGCTTTTCTGCCACCTACACACAGTCGGAAAAATAGGATGCCTGTCTTTCTTGCTACATTTCGCAAATCTTTGATACCTTGAACTTTAGCTAGTTCTGGAATAGCTACTTGAAAAAGACGGCTGACTTCGATTCCCCGATCTTTAAGTTTTTGCCACCAAGGGGCTGGAACATATGACGATGATGACATATCATTTCCTAAGTTTATTACTTATTGATTTGGGTAGTGGTATAGAAATAGTGATTTTCTTTTTGTCAGTCCTTGTATAACAAGACTTTCAGCTTCCGCTATCACTACATCTTTAGCACTACCCCATTGATTTGTTATCACACAACCACTATACACCACTTTATTGTGAATAATCACCATCGAACGGGATTTTTTTTGTAAAATAATATTAAGCGTCCACAGAGTACTTCACTTTAGTATTTATGGAGACAAAAGTATGGAGTCCAATACAAATGTATATGGGGTAAAAGTAGCCAAGGCGCATTTTGCCGCCATGCGTCGTCTGAAATTCTTTGTCGGTTAACCCATAATATTGCCGCGACTGGAACCATAAGATTGCCGCAACGGAGGCTGTAATACTCATTATTTCGTGAAGCGATCGCATTCTTTTTTGATGCATTGGAACCATAAGATTGCCGGG
>JAESFG010000248.1_pt1 | contig 126456 bp, 116 predicted proteins | sample 9269371 | NCBI WGS metagenome assembly JAESFG01 (sample SAMN14506227, study PRJNA617093) | algae metagenome | isolation source: Aetokthonos hydrillicola CCALA 1050 (B3-Florida) and co-occurring... | place: USA: South Carolina | collected 2013-01-01
TGCTACAGTCCCTCCATCTCGTCGTCGGATACACCGGGTGGGCGTCACCCGGCGAGGCGGGATATGTGCCTTCGGGTGGCGGTGACGCGAGCGGCCCGCGGGGCTCATGCAGAAAATGGTTCTCCTCGGGGCTGGAAAAGGCCCCGGCGTGCCTGTGAGGCACAGGAGGCCCGAACGGAGTGCGGAACTGGTGGCTCCGCCGAACGCCCTGCCGAAGCCCAGTCTCTCGGCAATCCAGCAATGGGGGCGGGGAACACACCGGATGCCGGCGGGCATGATACACCCGACCGTCACGAGCCGTTCGATGGCGCAGAGGAACCGAAGTTGCATGGGACAAATGCATAACGGGGCGCCTTGTGGCGCATATCCATAACAAACACAGAGCGTCAGAAGGCGCCCCGTCCGAACGACCCGACCCACGCGCCGCAAACGGCTGCGTGGCGGCGGAGCCGTGGCAGAAAGTGGCGCGGCGCGGGCGCAAACGGCGATTGCCTCTTGGCGGCCCCCCTGCCATTGGCTATTCGCTTAAGCCGCGGGCGCCCGCCCGCACGCTGAAAGGAAGCATGACATGGCAGAACGCATCCGCTCCCTCGCCGACATCACGGCCCGCTACGACGTGATCCTCTGCGATGTCTGGGGCGTGCTGCACAATGGCGTCACGCCCTTCGCCGACGCGGCCGCGGCGCTCTCGGCGGCGCGGGAGGCCGGCGCGAGCGTCGTGCTGATCACCAATTCGCCGCGGCCCAACGACAGCGTGGTCGTACAGCTCGACGGTATCGGCGTGCCGCGCGAGGCCTTCGACCGCATCGTCACTTCGGGCGACGTCACCCGGGCGCTGATCCGCCAGGGGCCGGCGCCGGTCTTCTTCCTCGGCCCCGACCGCGATCTCGGTCTTCTCGACGGCACCGGCGCGCGGCCGGTCCCGGAGGCCGAGGCCGAGGCGGTCGTCTGTACCGGCTTCTACGACGACGAGACCGAGACGCCCGAGGACTACCGCGACCTGCTTGGCCGGCTCTCCGCCCGCAGCCTGCCGATGATCTGCGCCAATCCCGATCTCGTGGTCGAGCGCGGCGAGCGGCTGATCCCCTGCGCCGGCGCCATGGCCGCCTTCTACGAGACGCTCGGCGGGGTGACCCGCATCGCCGGCAAGCCGCACCGGCCGATCTACGAGGCGGCCCTCGCCGAGGCGACCGCGCTCCGCGCGACGGTCGATCCGGCGCGCATCCTCGCCATCGGCGACGGCATGCCCACCGACGTGCGCGGCGCGCTCGCGCAAGGCCTCGACCTCCTCTATATTTCCGCCGGTATCCATGCGCGCGACTACATGACCGGCGAGGTCACCGACGAGCGCGCGCTCGCCGATTTCCTCGCCAGCCACCAGGCCGAGCCGCGCTGGTGGATGCCCCGTCTTGCATGAGGTGACCGAGGTGACCGTCTTCCATCGCAACGAACGCCGCGGCGAACTGCCCACCGCGCTCCGAGGCGGCGTCATCGCCATCGGCAATTTCGACGGCGTGCATCGCGGCCACCAGGCCGTGCTCGGCCGGGCGCTCGAAATCGCCGCCGACCAGCGCATCCCGTCGCTGGTGCTGACCTTCGAGCCGCATCCGCGCACCGTCTTCCGGCCCGACGAGCCGGTTTTCCGGCTGACACCGGCGCCGCTCAAGGCGCGGCTTCTCGAGGCGCTCGGCTTCAATGCGGTGCTCGAATATCCCTTCGACCGCGATTTCGCCAACCGATCGCCGGACGAGTTCATCCATTCGATCATCCTCGACTGGATCGGCGCCCGGCATGTCGTGACCGGCTTCGACTTTCATTTCGGCAAGAACCGCGAGGGGGGCCCCGCCTATCTGCTCGCGGCCGGCGGGCGCTACGGCTTCGGCGCGCATCTCCTCGACGCCTTCCGCGACGAGGGCGCGCATGTCGTCTCCTCGAGCCGGATCCGGGCGCTGGTCGCAGACGGCGACGTCGCCCAGGCGGCGGGCCTGCTCGGCTATCGCTACACGGTCGAGGCCGAGGTGATCCACGGCAAGAAGCTCGGTCGCACCCTCGGTTTCCCGACCGCCAACATGGCGCTGCCGCCGGAAGTGCGCCTCAAGCCGGGCATCTACGCGGTGCGCTTTCGCAAGGCGGACGGCCAGGTGCATGACGGGGTCGCGAGCTTCGGCTACCGGCCGACGACCGATCACGCAGGTGCCGCGCTGCTCGAGACCATGCTGTTCGATTTTTCGGGCGATCTCTATGGCCAAGTCTGTTCGGTAAGCTTCGTCGGTTTCCTGCGGCCGGAACTGAAGTTCGACGGTCTCGAACCCCTGGTCGCGCAGATGAATCGCGACGTGGAGGAGGCGCGCGCGCTCCTGTCCGGCATCCGGCCGCTCGGCCCGCTCGACGCCGCGGTCGCCGTCGGCGGATGATCCGACGTCGGCCTCGCTCAAGATAGGTCCCGTAGAAACCCGGTCCATGGGCAGTCGCATGCGGACGGGCAATCCCCGCCCGGGCACGTCCGGATCGAGGGGCCGCCATCCCCGCCGGACGCGCCGCGCATGCCTGCCCGAACTATTCACGGAGCGTGCGAGCGACATGGCAGGTCTGAGCCTCATCATCCCGGTCGAAGATCACGAGATGCGGCCCGAGTCTCTCATCCGGGCGCTTGCCGCCAAGGCGGCGATCGATCTCGAAATCCTCGTCGTCGCCTCGGGCGAGACGGCGGCCCGGGAAGACCTCGCCGCGCTCACGCAACTGGACCCGCGGCTGCAGGTCGTCGAGGCCGCCGGGCCCGTGCTCTCTGCCGTGTCGCTCTGGGCCGCCGGCATAGAGAAGGCGCGCGGCGAATGGCTGACCGTGGTCCGGCCGGACGACATCTTCGAGCCCGAGGCGCTCGCCGTGGCGCAGTTCGTCAAGGGCAAGCTCGGCTCGGTCGATTCGATCGGCTGGAACGCGCTGCAGATCAATCCCGGCGCCGAACCCGGAAAGAGTTCCTCGGTCGCGATCCCGACCAAGCACGACATCGTGTCCCTCGACAAGACCGAGATGCTCAAGGCGCTCTATCTCTGGGAAGGCTCGACCAACGTGCCGAAAATGCCCTTCGGCATCTTCCACGCCATCATCTCCCGCGACCTCGCCCAGGTGGTGCTCGGCTCGATCCGCGCCGCCGGCCGCGAGCATGCCCTGGCGCAATGGGAATGGGCGGCGCGCACGGTGCTGATGGGCGAGAAATTCGCCTTCTGCTCACGTCCGCTCTCGGTCATCAATGCCCGGCCCTACGAGCGGCCGGCGGCTCCCCTGGTGCGCGCCGACTTCCCCTTCCATGCCGGCATCGGGCTGACATCCGGAATCGCCGAGATCCAGTTCTCCGCCTTCGCCGAAATGGGCGCGCTCTGGACCGGCAGCCAGGAGAATTTCGTCCGGGCCTGCGTCATCGACTGCATGTTCGAGAACGAGCCCCAGGCCTTCAACGACCGCTGCAACGCCTATTTCCGCGCATTGAGCCTCTGGGAAGGCGGCGCCCATGCCAAGCTCTTCCGCCCGCAATTCGCCGGCGAGCGCCCGCTGGACAAGCGCCGCGGCCTGCATGGCAACGTGCTGATGATCGACCGCCACATTGCCGGCGCCCGCAACGCCCAGGAGTTCTACGGCATCGTCCGGAACTTCCTGGTGCCCGTGGGCATCATCTGCGGGGCCCAGGCGGTCTGATCAGCCCCAGCTCGGATCGTCGGGAAAGGCGGCGCGAAAATGCGCCGGCGATCCCTTCGACAGCTTGCCGCTGTCGTTCACGACATCCTTCGCCTCCCCCGGCAGGAACATCGTGGCCTCGAACCATTCGCGCGGCGTTGCCCCGGTGATGCTTCGAAAATCGTGGACACGCTTCGGTTCCGTCATCAGCTCCGACCAGAGATCGAGGAACTGCTGCGCTGAGCGTTTCGCACTGAATGCGGAGGCGGCGACGTCTCGGGCATCGGCACCGACCTTCGCCACGAGGTCGGGATCCGCGAGCAGCCTATCGACGATCGCGCTGCATTCAGCGATCGAGCTTGCGATGAAGCCCGTCTGGCCCTGCCGGACGATCGCGCATTCCGCGGGATTGGCGAGGACGACGGGGACAAGACCGAGCGACATGGCTTCGACCAGGGCATTCTCGCCCGTGCCGTAGTGATCAGGCTGGAGGGGGTAGAAGAAGATGCGGGATTTTTCGAGCGCCGACCGCGGGTCAGGCGTCTGCCCCATGAAACGGATTCGGTCCCGGTGACGCATGGCGGCGGCGCTGGCTTCGACGTCGGGCGATACCGCTCCCCAGATGGCAACGGCTACGTCAGTCGAGAGGGCATCGATCGCGCTGAAGAAGCCGGGATGCATTTTGACAAAGTCGACGGTGCCGAGGTAGCAGATCGGGGCATCGAGCGGAGGCTGTGCCGGCAGGACAGAGGGCGAGCCAGACCCGGACACCGTGCCTGCCTGATCCTCGAACCCATAGGCACCGCCAATCACGGCCAGCCTCTCACGCCGTTGAAATGCCCGTACAGCCCCGATCTCCAGCGACGCCGGAGAGGTGAACACGAACCGGTCCGCCTCGCCCAGGAATTCCGGCTGGATGACCGGGCGGAAGAGGCCGGATATGTGGCACCAGAAAACGGCCCGCATGGCGGGAAAGTCGGTCCGCGCAAGGCATTCGAACAGTTTGGGGTGATTCCAGAATTCGAACTGCACGATGTCGGCGTCGGCTGCGGCAGCCGCGACATCCTCGAGGCAGGACGCAATTTGAAGCGGACGGCCGAGCGCCTCGATCGCGTCCACATAGCGCCGGTCGCGCGGCGCCTCCAGCAGCAGATAGCGCTGGCGGGCGGGAAACGGCATGGCCGCCGTCAGACCGGCATGCGCCTTGCCGACGCCGCCACCGAGATGGGCCGTCAGATGGAGAATGTTCATCACGGTCGCCCTATCGTAGCGACCCGGTTTCGCCGGCGAGGACCGGCGGCCGGTACGGATGGCTGCAGGACCGCCCTCATCCGGCCCGGCCTGCGCTCATTCGGCCGCGACCTGCGGCAGACGCTTGAGGCCGCCCGGCGCCGGGACATTCGGATTGATCTTCACCTTGGCGCGGAATTTCTCGAGCAGCATATCGCGGTGCTCGTCGATGCTGTCAGGCAGACAATGGGTGAGCTGGCCGCAGGAGCCGCAGACCTTGTTCTCGCAGCGCCGGCCTTCGAGGTGCTGGAGACGCAGCGCGTTCATCTTGTCGGAATTCCAGATCTGCTTGAGGCTCTCCTCGCGCACGTCGCCGATTACGAGCCTGCGGCCCCAGTCGAGGAAGCAGGAGGACACGAGGCCGTCGGCATTCACGCTCATGGCGTAGAAGATATAGGGGCAGGTGTCGGTGGGCTTCAGTTCCTGCTGGTAGATGCCCTTGTCGCCGATCTTGATGCCCGAGCGTTCCTCGACATTGAATTCCGGCCAGCACGGGGCGAAATTTTCCACGAAGATGCGGTCGCAATAGTCGCCGAACGTGTCGAAGAAGCGCTGGCGCTCGTCCTCGGTGATGAGCTCGCCGGGGATCTTGATCGTGACCTCCATATTGCCCTTGTTGGCATCGAGCCACTTCACGCCCTCGACGAACTTGTCGAAATCGAAGTTGAAGCCGGTGAAGCGCTGGTAGGTCTCCTTCGTCATGCCGTCGACGGAGATGTTGATCTTGTCGAGGCCGGCCTCGATGACCGGGCCGAGCCGCTCGGGCGTCAGGAAGGTGCCGTTGGTGGTGGTGTCGATGTAATCGACATAGCCGCTCTTCTTGGCATAGCGGATCATGTCGGCGAGGCGCTTGTTGAGGAAGGGCTCGCCATCCTTGTACATGCGGAGCACCTTGATCGGCTTGCCGAATTCGGCGAGGTCGTCGATCGCCTTGGTGAAGACCTCGTATTTCATCGCGCCGTTGAAGCGACCGGTATCCTTGATGAGTTCGCGATGGCCGGTGGGGCAGAAGGTGCAGGTGAAATTGCACGAACTGGCCGGATCCATGAAGACGATGAAGGGCGTGGCGAGCGGGATCACGGTTTCGAGCGGCGTGCGGCCCTCGAGGTTGATTCTCGGCTTCAATGCGGCTTTCATCGGTCTCATGTCTCCGGTCGCGATCCGGGTCAAAATCCGAATCGTCCATGGTTCGGAAGCGTAGTTCCGGTATGGTTAACTAAATCCATACGATGGTGGCGCGAGGCTGGAGAGGGGGTTATCAGAACAGGGTCCGAAGATCCTGCCGGCCGTTGACTACGCGGATGATCTCCACAAGTTCAACAGGGCCTTCGTCCGTGTCCGGTGTCGTTTCGTAGAGGATCACGAATGGAGCTTCCACAAGCATGCGAACGGCCGATCGGATATCCCGACGTCGAACTCCCATTCGAGGCTGATTCCTGAGCAATTCGGTCCTATGCTCTATCCGGCGATAGTAGCGCTCGGCAGCGTCAGGCTGTTCCAATCCGATATCAACGTAGAGTTTGAAAAGATCCGCTTCAGCCCGTGGCGACCAGATCAATTCAACGGACATTTCTCCTTGCCTCTTCCAACTTCAGGCGAGCTTCCTTGCGGAGTTCTTCAAAATCGATCGGTTTGCCGGGACCGCTGGCCTTGCCCTCGTCCCATAGTTCACGCAGTCGACGAATATCGGCCTGGCGGGCTTCCCACTTCTCCTGCCACACCCGAATAGCATCGCGAACGACCTCGCTCGCTGTGGCATATTCGCCGGAATCAACCGCTTCGCGCACCATATCCGCTTGCTGGGTTGTCAGGGCAATGCTGAGCTTTTCGACTTGGGACATTGAGGCCTCTCCGATCGGTAGCAAACTTTACTACCGGGTGGAGACGCGATCAAGACCCTTCGACCGCCGCCTGCACCCTCGCGACAATCTCCGCCACCCGCGCATTGCCCTCATGCTCCGGCTTCCGCGCCCGCACCAGGCAGGCCTCGGATTTCAGGATCACGCCGTCGTCGAGGATCTTGAGGTGGTTGGCGCGAAGGGTCGAGCCGGTCGAGGTGATGTCGACGATGATGTCGGCCTGGCCGGCGGCGGGGGCGCCTTCGGTGGCGCCGAGGCTTTCGACGATGCGGTAGAGCTGAATGCCGTGCTGCTGCGAGAAGAACTGCTGCGTCAGGCGCCAGTATTTGGTGGCGATGGCGAGGCGGCGGCCGTGGCGGGCGCGGAAGTCGGCAGCGACGTCGCCGAGGTCGGCCATGGTGTCGACGTCGAGCCAGATCTCGGGAACGGCGACGACGACGTCGGCATGGCCGAAGCCGAGGCGGACGCAGAATTCGGCCTTGCGGTCGGCCTCGGCGAGGTCCTCGCGGATCAGGTCTTCACCGGTGACGCCGAAATCGACCGTGCCGGCGCCGATCTCGCGGGCGATCTCGGACGCCGAGAGGAAGGCGATCTCCACATCATCCATGCCCTCGACGCGGCCGCGATAGGAACGGTCGTTGCCGACCGCCACGATCTTCATGCCCGATCGTTCGAAGATCGCGGAGGCATCTTCCTTCATCCGGCCCTTGGAGGGCAGCGCAATGGTGATCATGCTCCGCTCCTCAGCGCCTGGATACGGTCGAGCCAGAGCGAGAAGCCCACGGCGGGAATGGGGTCGGCCGCGCCGAGCAGGGTCAGCATGCGGTCGAAGCGGCCGCCGCCGGCGAGCACGCGGTGATCGTCGCGCATCGTCACCTCGAAGACGAGGCCGGTATAATAGTCGAGTGGACGGCCGAAGGCGGCACGCCAGGTAACAGTCGAGAGATCGACGCCGGTCCCGGCCAGCGCGGCCACGCGGGCGTCGAACTGGGCGACCGCCGCATCGAGCGCGAGGCCCGTGCCGCGGGCGAAGGTGGCGAGGACGTCGGGGGCATATTTCAGGCTGACGCTCAGCGACAGGAATTCGCGCAGTGCCGCGAGTTTCGCGGGTTCGAGCGCGGTCCGGGCGAGCTCGCGCTTCTCGCGCAGCCGGCGTGCGATTTCCGATGGAGAGCGGCTGGCATTGGTGGAATAGCCGGTCGCGTCCATGATCGCGTCGATATGGGCCACCAGCGCGGGCTCGTCATTGGCCGCCAGCAGCGCCTCGACATCCGCGCCGAGGTGCGAGACGCTTTCGGCCGTTTCCAGCCGCGCCATCAGGGCGTCGAGTTTCGAGGCCTCGCCGAAGGCGTGGACCAGCCGGCGCTGCCAGCCCGGCGGCAGGCCGAGGGCAGCGACGACGGCTTCGAAAACAGACTGGTCGCCGATGGTGATTGCCAGTGCGCGGCCCGGCAGCAGCGCCTTGAGGATCGTAACGGAATCGGCAATGGCGCGGGCATCGGCGCCCGATATGTCCGTGGTGCCGAGATCCTCGATGCCGGCCTGGTAGAACTCGTTCGCGCCCTCGCGGCGCTGGCGGAAGACCTCGCCGAGATAGGCATAGCGCTTCGGGGTGCCGGTGGCGCTCTCGATATGGCGGAGGCAGACCGGAATGGTGAATTCCGGCCGCAGGCACAGGCTCTCGCCCTTGTCGCTTTCGGTCAGGAAGATGCGGCGTCGGAGGTCCTCGCCGGCCATGTCGAGGAACGGCTCGGCGGGCTGGATGACCGGGGTGTCGACGCGTTCGGTCTTGAGCTGATCGAAGAGGGCGAGGAGATCGGCGGCGAAATCGGGGGCGTTGATCAGGGGCATGGGCTCGCCTCTGTAGAAAGACCCCGCCCCAACCCCTCCCCACAAGGGGGAGGGGCTAACCCGGCCGAAACCACGGAACAAAACAGCAACGCCTCATCAAGATGAGACGCCGATTGTGGCAGGGCGGCGCCGCGGGTTAAGCCCCTCCCCCTTGTGGGGAGGGGTTTGGGGCGGGGTCTTGTTTCCGTCAAACCCACAAACATCACCCCAAACGCTTCCGATCCTCGGCCTGGGCGGCCAGCATCTCGCGCACCCGCTCGACGAGGTCGCCCTCCTTCACCGACACCTGCGCCACCCGCGCCTCGCGCCAGGTGACATTGTCTGAGATTTCGCCCGACAGGCGCTTGCCCTCGATCAGGTCCTTGATCTGGACTTCGCCGGCCTCGCGCTCGGAGGAGCCCTGGATGATGGCGAGCGGCGCGCCGCGGCGGTCGGCATATTTGAGCTGGTCGCCGAAATTCTTCTTGTTGCCCTGGTACATTTCGGCGCGGATGCCGGCGTGGCGGAACTCCTGCACCATGCGCTGGTAGCGGCCGAGGCTCTCGGTGTCGCGATCCATGAGGCAGACGACGACGGGGGCGAGCACTTCGTCCTGACCAAGCTTGCCGAGATTCTTCAGCGCCGTCATCAGCCGCGAGACGCCGATGGAGAAGCCCGTGGCCGGCACCGGCTGGCCCATGAAGCGGGAGACGAGGCCATCATAACGGCCGCCACCGCCGACCGAGCCGAAGACGACCTTCTCGCCCTTCTCGTTGGTGACGTCGAAGGTGAGTTCGGCTTCGTAGACGGGGCCGGTATAGTATTCGAGGCCACGGACGACTGACGGGTCGATCTTGATGCGAGAGGCGTCGTAGCCGGCGCTGGTGACAAGCGATCCGATGGTGTTGAGTTCTTCGACACCCTCATTGCCCTTGGACGTGCCTTCGAGGAGCTTGCCGAGATCGGAGGCGCTTGCCGCATAGTCCTTGATGCCAACGAAGAAGAGTACCTTGGCGATCTGGTCGTCGTTCAGGCCGGCGCCCTTGGTGAAGTCGCCCGACTCGTCCTTGCGGCCGGGACCGAGCAGAAGCTTGACCCCTTCGGGGCCGAACTTGTCGAGCTTGTCGATCGCGCGCAAGACGTTGAGGCGGGCGCCCGCCTTGTCGTCGCCGCCGAGCCCGATCGCCTCCATCACGCCATCCAGAACCTTCCGGTTGTTCACCCGGATCACATAATCCCCGCGCTTGATGCCGAGCGCTTCCAGCGTATCGGCCATCATCATGCACATTTCGGCATCGGCCTGGACGCCCGCGGCACCGACCGTGTCGGCGTCGAACTGCATGAACTGGCGGAAGCGGCCGGGGCCGGGCTTCTCGTTGCGGAAGACGTAGCCCGCGCGATAGGTGCGGTAGGGAAGCTGGATCTCCTGGAAATTCTCGGCGACGTGGCGGGCGAGCGGCGCGGTGAGGTCGTAGCGCAGGCTCATCCACTGTTCGTCGTCGTCCTGCAGCGAGAACACACCCTCGTTGGGGCGGTCGCTGTCGGGCAGGAATTTTCCCAGCGCGTCGGTATATTCGAAGAGCGGCGTCTCGACCGGATCGAAGCCGTAGCGCTCGTAGACCTCGCGGATCTTCGCCGTCATCTCGTTGACCGCGCGGATGTCGTGGGCCTCGCGATCGACGAAACCGCGCGGCAGGCGCGCCTTGAGTTTCTGGGGCTTCTTGGGCTTGTCGTTCATGGCGGGATCCGGCGGATGGCGGTGTCTGGAATTGGAGGTTGCTCTAACGGATTGAGATTGGCGCGGCAAGCGGCTTGACGGGCGCTTCGGGCTTGCAGAGAAGGCCGGCGGATCCCTAGACTATGGTGAACCCGCAGGACAGAGACATGATCGAAACGGTCGACCTTCCCGAACTGGTGATCATCGGCATCCTGGTCGAGGCGCCCTGGCAGGACCTGCCGGCCAAGGTGCGGGCCGCCTGGGCACAACTCTTCGCCGCCGAAACGGGGGCGAGCGCCTTCCTCGAGGCCTCGCTGGCCGTCGAAAACGGGGTCTATCGCGAGGTCGTGGGCTACCTCGCCGCGCGGTCTTCCGACGAGCCCGCGGGTATGACCAAGGTCATCATCCAGAAGCAGCGCTATCTCCGGCTGCGCCACGAGGGGCCGCTGTCCGGCATCGCCGAGGGCTATGGCCGGCTCCTCCGGCACGCGACGCTGGCAGGGCTGACGGCGACCGATCTCAAGCTCGATTTCGGCTACAGACCCGGCCTGCCGGACGGTCCGCACGAATTGCATGTCGCGCTCGCGCCCGAACCGCTCCGGCTGGCGTGAGCGGGCGATGATCCTCGAGGCCCTGAATTTCGCGGCGACCTGGCTCCTCACGGCGCGTCGGCGACCGGGCGAGATCAACGCCTCGGTGCGGCTCTGGGCCCGGGCCGGCCGCTGCGCCCGCGATTGGGCGGAGCACGAGGCACGCTGCAAGGCATTCATCCGGGCCAATCTGCCGGAGCGCGGCCGTGTGGCTGTGGTGCTCGGTTCCGGCCTCCTGCGGGACGTGCCGGTCGAGGAACTGTCGCAGCGCTTCAGCGAGGTGCGGCTCTACGATCTTCAGCATCTGGCGAGCGTGCAGCTCTGGGCGCGCGCCAAGCGGCTCGGGAATCTGCGCTTTCTGCAGCGGGACCTGTCGACGGGGCTCGGCTTCCTTCGCGAAGATGCGGAGGTCGACCTGGTGATCTCGGCCAATCTCCTCTCCCAGCTCGGTGTGGCGGCGGAACGGCAGAGGACGAATGCCGCCGCGGTGATTGCCGGCCATCTCGCGGGTCTGGCGACCGCACCTGGGCGGCGGCTGCTGCTGACCGACCATAGCTTCGAGGTGGTCCTGAAAGACGGAATGATTGCGGAGCGGCATGACCTCATGCACGGCGCAAGGCTGCCCCAATCGCTGGACAGCTGGCTTTGGCCGGTTTCGCCCTATGGTGAAATGGATCCCGGCTACAAGGCGGTGCACAGGGTGGTGGCGCTGAGGCTCTGATCACACCGCCGGTGCGGATTGCGGGCGGCCGGGGACAAGCGCTTCCTTGATCGGGAGATGGACGATGGCGGCGAAAATGCCGAGGCCGACGCCGATCCACCAGACCGGATCATAGGTCTTGTAGTAGTCGAAGAGGTAGCCGCCCAGCCAGACGCCGAGGAACGAGCCGATCTGGTGGGAGAGGAAGACGATGCCGCCCAGCAGGCCGAGATGGCGGGTGCCGAACATGATAGCGACGAGGCCGTTGGTCGGCGGCACCGTGGAGAGCCAGAGCAGGCCCATGACGATGGCGAAGATGATCACGGAGCTCGGCGTGATCGGCAGCAGCAGGAACGCCGTGACCGCGATCGAGCGGCCGATATAGATCAGCGACAGGAGCCAGGGCTTGGAATAGTGCTGGCCGATATAGCCGGCTGCGAGCGACCCGATGATGTTGAAGCCGCCGATCAGCAGCATGGCGATGCCGCCGACCCAGGCCGGGATGCCGATATCGAGCAGATAGGCCGGGAAATGCGCCGTGATGAAGGCGACCTGGAAACCGCAGACGAAGAATCCCGAGGTCAGCAGCAGGTAGGAGCGATGGCCAAGCGCCTCGCGCAGCGCCGCGCTGGCGGTCTGCTGGAACTGTGCGCCGCTCTGGCTGCCGGTCGCGGCATTGCCGCGGAGCGCCAGCGCCAGGAACGGGATCGCGGCCATCAGCGCCGCCATCGCATAGAGCGCCCCGCGCCATTCGAACGCGGCGATCAAGCCGACGGTGAGCGGCGCGAAGACCATCATGCCCGCCGACCCGGCCGCAGTGGCTATGCCGAAAGCCATGGAGCGCTGGGCCGGCGTGACGTTGCGGGCAAAGGCAGAAAGGATGACGCTGAACGAGCCTGCGGCAATACCGAGCCCGATCAGCACGCCGGCGCCGACATGCAGGAAGGCGGGCGATGCCGGGTGTGCCATCAGGAGCAGGCCAGCGGCATAGAGCGCGGCGGAGGCGAGGAGGACGCGAGCGGTGCCGTACTTGTCGCCTATGGCGCCGAAGAAGGGCTGGCCGAGGCCCCAGAACAGATTCTGGATCGCGATCGCCAGGCCGAAGGTCTCGCGGCTCCAGCCGGTATCTGCGAGCAGCGGTAGCTGGAAGAAGCCCATCACCGAACGCGGCCCGAAGGTGAGCATGGCGATCAGCGATCCGCAGGTGATCAGCAGCCAGGGCATGGTGTGCTTCAGTGGCAAAGTGTCAGCGCGCGTCAAGGCAGTCATGATCATTCCTCGTCCGAAGAGCGCGGAATCTAGGCCGGCGCTCATCCATCGAAAAGCGTGAAATGTTGATAGCTGTCATCAACACTGCTTATGTTGCAGACGGACGCCGTTGCGAAAGAAAGTGTTTCAGCGCGGCCTCACCGGCCATCCTTCCGGCCGCTCGCCCACTATGGACACCGCGTCGCCCACGGACAGTCGGCCCGCCCTCCGAGGCACGGCATTCCAGCCGAAGATCACGCCGGGCACCCGGCGATCCGTCGACATGCGCAGGGCGCGCATGGCCGGCATCGGATCGGGCCCGCCGCGGGCGCCCGATAGCTGATCCTGGGTCGTCATGATGCAGCGGGCGCAGGGCTTTACGAGGTCGAAGCGGATGCCTGAGATCTCGATCGCGGCCCAGAAATCGTCGGCGAACGGTTCGGGATGGTCGATGACGATATTGGGCCGGAAGCGGTCCATGCCGAACGTCTCGTCGCCGGCTTCCATCGTGGCCTCGTTGAGCAGTCGAAGCGAGCCCGTCGTGGTGACGAGCACCGGATAGCCGTCGGCAAAGCCGGTCGCGACGCCTTCGCCCGCCCAGTCGGGATTGCAGGCGCGCTGCGTCTTGGCATCGGCATGGACGAGTCGAACGGGGCGGCCGAGCCAGTCACTGAGCCGGGCATTGACGCGGTCTTCAGCCACCGCTGCGCTGACGGTGCTGTTCCAGACCACCACGTCCAGGCGCCTTTCGGCATCGAAGGCGACCGTCAAGGTCATGTCCTCGCCGGCCTTCGAGATGTGGAGCACGCCCTCGCCTTGGACCGCCGTGACCTGGGCGAGCGCCTGGAGCTCGCGCTGGGTGATGAAGCCGCCCTGCGGGTCGGTCACCATATAGCGTCGATCGCCGGCCAGACCCCAGGGTTCGACCGCGGCCTCGTCGAGGTCGATGACGCGGCCGCTCTTGAGCGGATAGATGTGGAGCGACTGGATCTTCATCGGATTTCCTCCAGGAACTGGTCATAGAAGGCAACCAGCCGCGCATGGCGGTCGCGGGCCAGCGCCGCGCCAGTCGCGGTCTGAAAACCGTCCGTCAGCCGGAAGAGCTTGGCCGGAAAATGATCGATGGAAAAGCTCTTGTCATCCAGCGGCCGACGCTCCGCGCGGGGATCGGCCGGATCGTAAAGCTGGGAATTGAGGCGGCCGGCGACATAGAAGCATCGCGCAGCGCCGACCATGCCGATCGCATCGAGCCGATCGGCATCCTGCAAGATCCTGGCCTCCACCGTCTCGGGCGGGATGTTGGCGGAGAAAGAATGGGTAAGGATCGCATGCGACGCGGCGGCCACCTTGCCATCCGGCCAGCCGTTCCCCCTGAGTATCCCGCTCGCTTTTTCGGCGGCCAGCCGCGATGCCTGCGAGCGAAGGGGCGAATTCTTCTCGACGGCCACGCAATCGTGCAGCAGCACGGCAGCAGCGAGCACCTCGCCGTCGCCGCCCTCTTCGGAATGGATGCGCATCGCGTTCCGGAAGACGCGCAGGATATGGGAGAGGTCATGCGAACCGTCTGTGGTATCGACCGCGCGAGGCAGCAGGATCGCGGCGAGAACGGCATGCGGCGAAAATAGGTCCGGGCTGATGGTCATGCCCGGTCTTAGCCGTATTTCACTCGGCCGCAACCAGTTTCTTGTCGCGGCGGCTCCGCCAGAGCCCGACGAGCAGGCGTCGCGAAGGATCCTCGATGACCGTGTAGCTGGCCCAGGCGAAGAGGTATGCCAGCGCTATGCCAAGAATCACAATCACCTCACTCGGCCCCGTGTCGCCCAAGAAATGCGTGACGAGGAACAGAACCGGCAGATGGAAGAGGTAGAGGGAAAAGCTGATCCTACCGGCGAAAACGAGCGGCGGTGAACCGAGAATGCGCGCCGAAAGCGGATGGCCGCAGGCAGCGAGATAGACGATGACGCTGGCGGAAAAGGCGCCGGCGATGCCCCAGACGTGATCAGCAGCCTCGTAACGTACCGCCAGAAAGAAGGCAGGTAGGAGAAGTAGCGTGGCGATGCCCGTTGCGAGGCCGTCTGGTCGCACCGGATGGAGGGTATAGAGACGTCCTGCGACGGCGCCGAAAAGGAAATAGGGCAGCTTCGAGGTGAGGAGAATTCCGGGCCCCGGAAAGCCTGCGAGCGAGGCCAATACCAGATAGGCGACACTCAGAACCGCCACAACCTGGTACTTGCGTGGATCGAGAAACCAGAGCCAAAGAAGCAGGAAGAACAGGTAGAACTGGATTTCCGGGGGAATGGACCAAAACACGCCGGTCGAGCCGATCATGGCCACATGTCGCAGCAGCTGTACTGGCCCATCGATCGGATGGATGTAGCTGCCCTTGAAGACGGCGCTTAGCAGCGCCACCCAGAGCACGGCCACCAGATAGACGGGATAGATGCGGGCGAAACGGTGGACGAGGTAGTCTTTGGGTTCAAAAGGCTTGCTGCCATAGAGCACGGCCATCAGGAAGCCTGAGAGCGAAAAGAAGATCGCGACCGCCGGGTCGCCGACAGTCATCGTCAGCCAGGGATTGTCAGTAGGATAGAAGAAATGGACATGGGAATAGACCACCGCCGAGGCCGCGAGACCCCGCAGCCCGTCCAGGCTGATCATCCGCTGATCCTGCCGCATCTCGCCAACCTTTCGCGGGCCGGTGCGCACCGGCTATTGGTCGGCAGAGTACGGCCACGGGGTTGACAAGTTGCTAAGCCGTCAGGATTGCCCGCGCGGCTCCCCGCCGGCATCCACAATCACGCTTGCGGCTCTGCGGGCACTTCCGGCTTGCCGAGACCGGCCAGCACACGCTGATAGAACCAGCCGATGCCGATCAGCGCCACGCCGAGGCCGAAGAAGGACAGCGCCCGATAGAGCCCCTCCAGATTGGCCATGTCGACGAGGAAGACCTTGACCACGGCGATGAAGACCAGGATCGCCGAGGCGATGCGGAGCGCGGTGGAACGGAACCGGTAGCCGGCCACGAGCAGCGCGATGCCGAGCAGCAGCCAGACCACGGAATAGGTGTAGAGCTCGGCCTGGAGGAAGCCCTTCCAGTCGGAAATGTCGGCGCCGTGATAGAAGCGGCGCACAGACAGGGTTACATAGGCGAAGATCAGCGCCGCGCCGCTCAGCGCGAGGGCGACGACATAGTGGCGGGGCCGGCGGCTGTTGGCCATGAAGGCCGCTCCCTCATAGGCGAGACCCGGCAGAAGATAGGCGAGAAACAGCAGGTTGAAGACGGGAATGGCGCCCGTCGATTCGCCGGTCAGATAGGGGTTGAGCGTCAGCATGTGGGCGATGAAGACGGAGGCCATCGAGAGGTAGCCGACCGCCATCGAGCCGGTGCGGAAGACGATGGAGGGCCGGCGCAGGTCGAGGCCCAGCAGGGTCGCCGACGCGCCGATGGCCAGAAGCGTGTAGATTGCCTGCTCGGCGAGCGTCGGAACGTCGCTCGTCAGCACGCCCTTGTTCATCGCATGCCGCACGAGGATTGCGATGGTCAGAAGCGTGAAGAGGCAGGCGAGCGCCTCGAGCACGCTTCTGACGCGAAGATCCGACGCATTGCGGACGAGCCAGGCCGAGGCGATCAGAAGCGCCGCAGGAATGCCGTAGCCGGCGAGCAACTGGTTGAAGACCGGGGTCGTCGACAGGCTGGCCGCACCGACGATCGTCGGCTCCCAGGCGATGCGGCCGGCGACGAAGATCGCGGAGGCGACCATTGCCCAGGGCAGGATCGGCCAATCCCTGACCCGACGGCCGTTGAGATAGACGAAGCCGAGAACGGCGGCACCGATCGTCGTCGTGATGCCGTCGGTCATCACCAGGAGGGCGAAGACGAAATAGGCCCAGGAAGCGGCGACCAGGATGTCGCGGCTCACGTCGAAGCGTCCCTCGCGCTCGGGCCCGCCGAACAGCACGGCCGCGGCAGCGAGGAAGGCGACCGCGAGGAGCACAGCGTAGAGGCCGTGGGTGAGGTCGAACGCATAGTTGCCGAAGAAGAAAAAGCTGAACGCGGCGAGAATCATCGGCGTGACGGTGCCGATCACCAGCCAGACACGAGTGAATTCGGCATGGGTGACGCGGCGGAAGAACGCGACAACGAGCGAGAGGCCCGCAAAGAACAGCCCCTGGCCGAGCGCCAGCGAGATCACGAGGTTCGGGTCGGTGTAGAGTGGCGCATTGATGGTGAAGCCCTGATAGGCGGCACCGAAGGTCAGGATGCGGATGCCCGCGACGGCGGCAATCGCGGCGAAGATGGCCGGATAGATCGCATAGAGGCGGTGGGCGCCGAAGAGAGCGAGCGCCGCGACCAGGACGACATAGCCGCGTTCGGACATGCCCTGGGCGACGAGATCGGGGGTCACGAAGGCAACGGCGACAATCAGCGTGAAGATCGCTGCAGTCAGCGTGGTGACCGCGTGACGGGGGAAGAACACATCGTCCCAGGCGGTGCGGCGCCGCGCCTCGACAGGCCGGCCAGCCGCGTCGAGCTGGACGACCGATTCCGCTTCGGCAGTACTCTCTTCCATGGCGGGGAGGAAGGCGCCCGGCCAGAGGAAGGCGAGGCCGGCGATCATCACCAGCATCGCCAGGAGCGGCGGCAGGACCTCGAGAGGGTTGGCGATCGAGAGATAAGCCACGGCCCAGAGCGAGAGCCCCACATTGGCGAGCGCCTGGACGATGGTCCAGCGCTGGATGCGCGAAGCAAGTGTGGTGGCGACCCAGACCAGCGCGATGAAGCCGAAGAGCGGCCACGGGCTGGGATTCGTCGATTGGACGAGAAGCGGGGTGGTGAACGAGCCGAGCAGACCGAGTCCGGCCAGGGCCTGGCCATGCAGCATCGACAGGCCGAGCGTCATGAAGGAGACGAGCGCCATCAGCACGAAGGCGGTCGTCGGGCCGAAATAGCCGTAGAAGCCATGCGCGACATAGACCGCGCCGAAGAGCGTCAGCGTGCCGGCGGCGGTGAGCACGCCAGGAATCATGGCATTCTGGAAGGCGGTTGCGGCTGCGGGCGTGCCGCGGCGGCGCATGAATTCGCCGGCGGCCACCAGCGCCAGGCCGAAGATGGCGGCAGCAGCGAGCCGCACGGTCGGGCTGAACAGGCCCTGATCGATCGAATATTTGACCGCGAAGATGCCCGCAAGCGCAAGCGCCACGCCGCCGACCCATACGGTCCATTGCGCGGCGATCAGTGATTCGAGGCTGCGGGCCGGCCTGCCGGCCGGTGCCATGTCGGTCTCCGCCCATGTCGGTTCCGAGACCGGCTGCGCGGCAGATTCCGGCGGGAGGGAGACGGTTCCGGCCTGCGCGTCGGGCAGCGCCTCGGCGATCGGCTCGGCGAACGTCTCGGGCGCCGGCTCCCGGGGGGACTCGACGACGGTCTCCGGGACGAAGGCGGCTGCAGCCGGTTCGGCGAGAGGGCCTGCCGCGGTCGCTACGATGGGGCCTTCGCTCTTCAGCCGCTCAAGGTCGCTCTTCAGGGCTGCGATCTCGCTCTCGAAGCGATTGCGCAGACCGCGTGCGGTCGAGAGGCCTGCTATCGCCAGGACAAGGGAAATCAGCGACAAGAGTTCAAACATATGGAAGACGCCCTGCAGCACGCCGGAAGCGCGCAATGAAACCTTGCGGAGATACGTCCGGCACTCACATTTTATTTATCGCGCTGTCACATTGCCGTTGCAGCCGCACGAATAAAACGCCCCGTCGAATGAAACCCCCGCCAGGAGATGATCATGGACCAGTTTGACGAGCGCCACAATGCCGACACGGACTATCGCCTGACGCCCCAGGATCGGATCGAGGCCAAGGAAGACTATGGGCAGAACTGTTCGGCAAATGACACGATGGGCGACATCATCCATCGCCGCTTCTCGCGCCGCGGCTTCCTGGGCGGATCGCTTGCCGTCGCCGCGATCGGCGCCACCGTCAGCCCGCTCGCGCTGATCGCTGCCGACCAGGCGCGCGCCGCCTCGGCGAGCCCGTTCGACTTCGAGGAGATCGAGGCCGGCGTCGACGAGACCCATCACGTCGCAAAGGGCTATGACGCCGACGTGCTGCTGTCCTGGGGCGACAAGCTCTTCGCCGACAGCCCGGACTTCGACCCCATGAGCCAGAGCGCCGAGAAGCAGCGCCGGCTCTTCGGCTACAACAATGACTATGTCGGCTTCATCCCCCTCGACGGCAGCGCCGATCACGGCCTGCTGGTCGTCAATCACGAATATACCAATGCCGAGCTGATGTTCCCCAACTGGGCCAAGATCGGCAAAGTGACCGAGGACGGCACGGAAGAAGACGGCGTCATCAAGGGCGAATACACGAAGGAACTCGTCGACATCGAGATGGCCGCGCATGGCGGCACCGTCGTCGAGATCCGCAAGGTCGACGGCAAGTGGCGGCCCGTCCTCGACGGCAAAATGAACCGACGCATCACCGCCGAAACGGAAATGACCATTTCCGGTCCGGCGGCCGGCCACGACTGGCTGAAGACCTCGGCCGACCCTGATGGCACCAAGGTGGTCGGCACGATCAATAACTGCGCCGGCGGCGTAACCGCCTGGGGCACCTGGCTGATGGCCGAGGAGAACGTCAACAACTACTTCATGGGCGAGATCAAGGAAGACGCGCCGATTTTCGCGGCGATGAAGCGCTACGGCATTCAGGGCGGCGAATATGCCTGGGGCCAGTTCCACGACCGCTTCGACGTCACCAAGGAGCCGAACGAGCCGAACCGCTTCGGCTGGGTGGTCGAGGTCGACCCGATGGATCCGAATTCGGTGCCGGTGAAGCACACCGCGCTCGGCCGCTTCAAGCACGAGGGCTGCGAGAGCGTGATCAACAAGGACGGCCGGGTGGTGGTCTATTGCGGCGACGACGAGCGCTTCGACTATGTCTACAAGTTCGTTTCGACGGGCACGTTCAACCCGGACGACCGTGCCGCCAACATGAAGCTGCTCGACGAGGGCACGCTGCATGTCGCAAAATTCCACGAGGACGGCACGATGGAATGGCTGCCGCTGATCCACGGTCAGGGCCCGCTAACCGCCGAAAACGGCTTCTCCTCGCAGGCCGAGGTGCTGATCCATGCCCGGCTCGCCGCCGATGCGCTGGGCGCCACCAAGATGGACCGGCCGGAAGACGTGCAGCCCAACCCGAAGACCGGCAAGGTCTATTGCATGCTGACCAACAATTCCAAGCGCAAGGACGAGCAGGTGGACGCCGCCAATCCGCGCGGCAAGAACAAGTTCGGCCATATCATCGAGATCACGGAGACCGACATGGACTTCGCCTCGACGAAGTCGCGCTGGGACGTGCTGCTGAAATGCGGCGACCCGTCGGTCGCGGAGGTCGGCGCCTCCTTCTCGACGTCCACCACCAGGAACGGCTGGTTCGGCATGCCCGACAACTGCGCGGTCGACGCCGAAGGCCGGCTCTGGGTGGCGACGGACGGCAACAACGAGAAGGACACCGGCCGCACCGACGGCATCTGGGCGGTGGAGACCGAGGGCGAGGGCCGCGGCACGTCCAAACTGTTCTTCCGCGTGCCCATGGGTGCGGAGATGTGCGGCCCGTGCCTGACGCCTGACGTCGCAACCTTCTTCGTCGCCGTGCAGCACCCGGGCGATGCCGGCCTGCCGACCTTCGAGACGCCCGCCACCCGCTGGCCGGACTTCAAGGACGGCATGCCGCCGCGGCCCTCGGTCGTGGCGATCACCCGACAGGGCGGCGGCAGGATCGCCTGATCGCGTCTGTGCCTCGAACCGGGGGCACGGCACTCGCATACGGATGCCGAAGGATCGAGGCACAGGTCGCGGACCTTCCTGCCCAACCGTCTCCCCGCCTGCCAGCGGGGAGACGGATCATGGATCGCACCCGGCTATAGGCAGTCCGACGAACTCCGCCGAGGTTCTCCGTTGCGGTGCTTTCGGTCCTACTGTCATTGGCTCCGGACCTCCCATAGGGCGGTCAAGGAGATCCGATATGGCCAATATTGCTCTCGGTGCCCATTACGAGAAATTTGTCCAGGGCCTGCTGGACGAAGGGCGTTACAGCAACGCGAGCGAGGTGGTGCAGGGCCGTCTTGCCGCGCATCAGGCCAACCCAGGCAGCGGAATCCCCACTGAAGAGGTGCATCGAAAGCTTCGCGAGCGCATGGCCTCAAAAGGCTGACAATGGCGTATCGGATCCTCTATCGGCTTGAAGCCCAGTCAGAGTTGGACGCGTTGCTGACCCGAATTTCCGAAGCGGCCGGACAGGCGGTGGCGAACGCCTCAGTCGAGGGCATCATGCACCTGATCGACGGTTAACGGACTTTTCCCAAACGGGGTACCGAGCGTACCGAGATCCTGCCGGGACTTCGCATTATCGGGTATAGGCGGAGCGCAAGCATCGCATTCGTGGTCCTCGATGCCGGGGTCATCGTGCTGGGCGTGTACTGCGGCGGGCGAAACACAACGTCGGCTAATCTGGACGAACGGTTGTGAGCCGCAGCCGTTTCGGCATGCAAGATCAGCTTTCCGTCCGAACTTCCAACGCGCCCAGCACCGCCTCGATGAAGCCTTCGCGCGCCGTGCCTGGCTCAAGGCCGCGGGGTTCGTAGACATGGCGGTCGAGGAAATAGCGGGTCATGCGGAAGGCCTCGGCGAGGCTGTCGCGGGTGGCCGCCTTTTTCGACCCCTCCTTCAGGAAGTCCGGCAGGCGGAAGAGTTTTGCTTCATAGGGCAGGCCCGCCGAGCGGCTCACCGCACGGCCGGATTTTGGCGAGACGAAGGCGAGGTCGTCACGGCTGCCGGTAGCGGCGCAGCGGTTGAGATCGAGGCCGTAGCCGAGGTCGTTGAGCACGGCGAGTTCGAAGCGGACGAAGAGTTCGCCGGCACCCGCGGCATCGGCGAGATGGTCGAGCACGATGTCGAGCATGTCGAAGAGATGCGGATGCGGGTCGCGCTCGGGCAGGAGGCGCAAGAGGGCGGCGAGCGCCTGGACACCGTGGAGGCTTGCGGCGTGATCCATCAGGCGGGCGGCGCGGAAATTCAGCGGTTCGGCCGAGAAATTGCCGAGGTGCTCGTCGAGGCGGGCCCGCCAGGTGAGTTCGAGCGTGTTGCCGGGCTGCAGGACCGGCAGCATGGTTCGCGAGCGGCCGTTGCGGACGAGGCCGAGATGGCGCCCGCGGTGATGCGTCATGACTTCGGCGATGACGCTGGTCTCGCCATGCCGCTTCACCCCGAGAACGATGCCCTGGTCTCGCCATTCCATAGGAAATGCTCTACCGCATCGCCTCGGCCTTTGCACGGCAGAAGCAGCCCTCGAGGTGATCGTTGACGAGGCCCATCGCCTGCATAAAGGCATAGACGGTCGTCGGGCCGACAAAGGTCCAGCCGCGCTTCTTCAGGTCCTTGGACAGGCGGATCGAGGCCGGCGAGGTCGGGTTGGCGCGGGCCCAGGCGAGATCGATCGTGGCGGGGCGCTCGCCCGGCGCAGGCGCATGCCGCCAGAAATAGGCGTCGAGCGAGCCGAATTCCGCACGCAGGTCGATGGCGCGGCGGGCATTGTTGATGGTCGAGACGATCTTGCCGCGGTGGCGCACGATGCCCTTGTCGGCGAGCAGACGCTCGATGTCGGCCTCGCCGAAATCAGCCACGCGGTCGATGTCGAAACCGGCAAAGGCGGCGCGGAAGGCGTCCCGCTTGCGGAGAATGGTCAGCCAGGAGAGGCCCGACTGGAAGCCTTCGAGACAGATCTTCTCGAAGAGCCTGGTGTCGTCATGGACCGGAAAGCCCCATTCGGTGTCGTGATAGCGCGTGTAATCGGCGAGCCCGCCCTGCCAGGCGCAGCGCGCCAGACCATCTTCGCCGGTGACCAGTCCGTCCATCATCGCCTCCGCACATTCCTGTCTTTTCCGCGCTTTACCATCGCCTAACCATCTTTCCAAACCCGGCAGTAACCCTGACGAAAGCTTTATGGCTTCGGTAAAGATTTCCGCGCCACCCGTTAACCGATCGCTTGTGCCACGTGCCGCATGGTCGGGACATCCCTTCATTGGATCCAGTAGAGAGTCGTCCCGATGATCAGGCAGTCCCTTCTCTTCGCATGCGCATTGGCCGTTGCGGCCGGTTCCGTCGACGCCGCCGAACGCTACAAGGTCGTCCGTCCCGTCATCATCGAATCCGGTATTGCGGGCGAATGGATGATGCAGCTCTCCGGGCCGGTCCGGGCCCAGGTGGTGCGGCAGGTCACGGCCCAGCCGGTGGTGCAGTATCGCAAGGTCGTCCGGCGCCGGGGGCTGTTCGACAGCCGCCCGGTCGAGCAGGTCGCGTTCCGCCAGCCGCAAACCCAGACGCAAGCCGCCTACGACCAGATCGACCCGAAATTCCTGCCGCAGGTTGTCGACTACGAGACAACCTACAAGCCCGGCACGATCGTGATCGACACGAACAACCGGTTCCTCTACCTCGTGATGGCCGACGGCAAGGCGCGGCGCTATGGCGTCGGCGTCGGCAAACCGGGCTTCGAATGGGCCGGCGAGCACAAGATCACCCGCAAGGCGGAGTGGCCCGACTGGCATCCGCCGCAGGAGATGATCAGCCGCGAGGCGGCCAAGGGCCATATCTTGCCGGCATCGATGGAGGGCGGCGAGGCCAACCCGCTCGGCGCCCGCGCCATGTATCTCGGCTCGACGCTGTATCGGATTCATGGCACCAATGCGCCGTGGACGATCGGCTACGGCGTCTCCTCGGGCTGCATCCGGATGCGCAACCAGGACGTCGTCGACCTCTACGACCGGGTGAAGGTCGGCACGCGCGTCATCGTGCTCTGAACCGAACCGTCGCTCGAACGTTGAAGGCGGTGCGCGAGCACCGCGACGGACACAGAATTGTGAACGCATAGGCGGGACGGCCCGGACGTCCCGCTTCTTGTAAATCTCGGGGAGTGCGCTACCGTTTTCCAACGTGAACGGAGCGAGTTTGGGGAATCGAATGGGTAAATTCAGCAGTCTCTTTTTCGCGGGCGCGATCGCGGCCGCCATGCTCTCGGCCGGCGAAGCCGGTGCCTTCACACGCAATGCCGCGATCGTCACGCCCGATGACAACCCGATCGTCAAGGTCGCGGTTCAGAAGCAGCCCTCGCCGAAATACCGCCGCAAGGTCGTGCGGCTGATTACGGACGAGAAGCCCGGCACGATCATCGTCGATACCAACAACAAGTTCCTCTACTTCGTCGAAGGCAATAACCGGGCGACGCGCTACGGCATCGGCGTCGGCCGCGAGGGCTTCGGCTGGTCTGGCGTCGTCAAGGTGCAGCGCAAGGCCGAGTGGCCGACCTGGATCCCGCCCAAGGAAATGATCGCGCGCGAACGCAGGAAGGGTCACATCCTGCCGGCCAAGATCGAGGGCGAAGAAGGCAACCTGATGAACCCGCTCGGAGCGCGAGCGCTCTATCTTTACAAGGGCAAGTCCGATTCGGGTTTCCGCATCCATGGCACCAACGAGCCCTGGTCGATCGGCCTCAACATGTCCTCCGGCTGCATCCGGATGATGAACAAGGACGTGGTGCATCTCTACGACAAGGCCAAGATCGGCGCCAAGGTAATCGTTGTCGGTCCCGGCAACCGGCAGGGCAAGGTGCGTTACGACGACAAGGGAGTCGATTATCTGCGCCAGCTCTTCGCTTCTTTCGAATAAGCGGCCGAATTCTGCATTTTCAGCGGGGCCCTCGGGCCCCGCCTCCGTTCATACATCTGTGTTGCAGATGATCCACAGTGACAGGCAAAGCACAGTTGCCCGTCCCGCTACCTTCCCCCGTTCCCCGATCCGCTATAAGGTCGCCGCTTCGGATGGTTTGAAGGCCGTGAAGAGCGGCAGGAGCGGGTGTGATGGTTCGATCTGGCGTTTGCGCGGCACTTGGTGTGGCGACCTTGTCGCTGTTTTCGGCACCTGCCTCGGCAGACCCACAGCTTTCGGTCTATGGCGGATGGCAGACAGCCCCGCATAGCGGCGTGGACGTCACCGGCGGGCCGCATTTCACCGCCGCCTGGGATGGGAAGTCCTTCGACATGCCGCCCTATTGGGGCGTTCGTGGCACCTGGTGGCTGGACGAATGGGGCTACAGCAATGTCGGCCTTGCGCTCGATTACAGCCATTCCAAGGTCTATGCCCGCCAGTCGACGTTGAACGAAACCGGCTGGGAACATTTCGAATTCACCGACGGTCTCAATCTCGCGACGGCCAATGTGCTCTATCGCTTCAAGCGCAACCGCGACTGGACGCCCTATCTGGGCGCCGGCGTCGGTGTGAACGTGCCGCATGTGGAAGTAACGCGCGCGTCGGGCAAGACGTCGGAATACCAGGTCGGCGGCGTGACGGGCCAGACGCTGGTCGGTCTGGACTATGCCTTCACCGACCATGTCTCGGCATTCAGCGAATGGAAGTTCAACTACAGCCACGTGAATGTGGGTATCGATTCGGGCGACCGGCTGAAGACCAACATCATTACCAATGCCGTCAACTTCGGCCTGAGCTACAAATTCTGATCAGTCGGCGTCGCAACTGATCCTGCCGGTCCTGGTGACATAGGCTTCGTCGCCGCTGTCGGCGGTGATCCGGAGCTCGTATTCGCCCTCATAAGGCCCGTCGTCCTCGGATTTCGTCGCTAGCGTCAGCATCACGGCGGCGAAGGGCTCGGCGTCATATCTCTGCACCTGCAACAGGATGCCTTCGCGGCCGAGCCAGCGCTGCGTGAGGGCAGCGTCGTCGATCGTGAAATCGGCGAGATGCGCTGGCAGGGCGCCGAACTTCGTGCGGAGACGGCCCGCTATGTCGAACCACGGCCCGGTCCCGTCGCGGCTCATGACAGCCTTGAAGTCGAAGGTCATGTTGGCATCGTCCTGGTGGCACCAGACGCCGCCCGTCGCCCAGCCAGTGGCGGGTGCGGTTGCCAGGAGGAGGGCGAGACCAAGAGCGGAGCGGCTTGCCATCGTCAACCCGCCGAGCAGGTGGCCCTGCCCTCGATGATGACAGGGTCAGGCGCCGTGTCGCCGGTCACCGGCGGCTGGATGGTCAGGACATATTTGCCCTCATAGGAGAAATCCTCGTCGGGCGCCTGCGACGTTTCGATCTTGAGGAGGACAGACGCGAAAGGCGTGTCGGCCCCCTCGGCCTCCTTGTAGATCAGAAGCTTGACGTCGCGGTCCACGAACCATTGCTGCTTGAGCACGCTCGCATCGCCCTCGAAAGTCCGCAGGCTTGCCGGGATATTCGGGCTCTTGCCCTCGAACATCGATCGCGGCTGCAGGAGCGGCGCGATGACGCCATGGCCGAACAGCGCCTCGAAGGTGAAGTGGAGATTGGCGTCCTCGATGGCGCAATCGAGATTGCCGGTGGCGGACGCCGTCGCCGGAAGGCCGAGGAGCGCTGCGGCGAGAAGGAGAAGCGGGGCGGTTCTGGTCATGGCGGGTCCGTGTGTTCGTGGTTTGCCATGACACGGATGACCGCCCCTCGTTATTTGAGCCCGGCCGGTTTTTTGCCGCCATAGGCCCAGTTGAGAAGCGCCACGGTATGGACAACAGGCACGTTGGCCGCGCTGCCGATCTGGGTGAGGCAGCCGAGATTGCCCGCGGCGATGACGTCAGGCTTGAGTGCCGCGAGATTGCGGACCTTCCTGATCTTGAGCTGGTCGGCGATGTCGGGATGCAGCATGTTGTAGGTGCCGGCCGACCCGCAGCAGAGATGGCCCTCCGCCGGCTCCTTGACTGCAAAGCCGGCGCGGCGGAGCAGCGCCTTGGGCTGGAGCGTGATCTTCTGGCCATGCTGCAGCGAACAGGAAGAATGATAGGCGACGGTGACGCCACGGGGCGGCTGTTCGGGCAGGTCGAGCGTGTCGAGAAGCTCGGTGATGTCGACGGAGATCGACGAGACCCGGCGCGCCTTGTCCGCATAGGCCGGGTGGTTGCGGAACATGTGGCCATAGTCCTTGATCGTCGTGCCGCAGCCCGAGGCCGTGACGACGATCGCGTCGAGGCCCGGTCCGTCCATTTCGGCGATCCAGGCGTCGATCGTGTTCCTTGCGGCGGCAAGGGCCGGCGCCTCGTGGCCCATATGGTGGCGGAGCGAGCCGCAGCAGCCCTCGCCTTTCGGGAGAACGACCTCCACTCCGAGATTTGTCAGGAGCTCGATCGCCGCCTCGTTGATGCCGGGATCGATCGCGGGCTGGACGCAACCGGTCAGCAGCGCGACGCGGCGCCGGCGGGTTCCCCTGGCCGCGAACGTTCCTGGCTCGGCAAACAGCGACGGCGCCGGCAGCGAACGCGGCGCGAGGTCGAGCATGGCGGCGAAGGCGCTGAGTGCAGGCACGCGTCTCAACATGCCTGCGAAGGGGCGGCCGAGCGCTGCGAGCCGCATGCCCAGACGAAATCGCCCCGGAGATGTCATGAACCAGGCGAGAAGCCCTCGCTGCAGGCGCTCGATCGGCGGCCGCCTGTAGGTGCGCTCGACATGCACGCGCGCGTGATCGACCAGGTGCATGTAATCGACGCCGGACGGACAGGTCGTGGTGCAGGCGAGGCAGGAGAGACAGCGGTCGACATGCAGCGCGGTGCGCGCATCGGCCGGCCGGTCATTCTCCAGCATTTCCTTGATCAGGTAGATGCGGCCGCGCGGGCTGTCGAGCTCGTTGCCGAGCGTCACATAGGTGGGACAGGTGGCGGTGCAGAAACCGCAATGCACGCATTTGCGGATGATGCCTTCGGCCTCCGCAGTGGCGGCATCGGCGAGCTGGGCAAGGGAGAAGTTGGTCTGCATGGTTTCTCCTGGCGGCTACCGCAGCACCCACATGTCGCGGGCGCGGCGGATATAGGCCTTGTCCGCTTCCGTGACTTTCGCATCGGCAAGCGCGGTGCGGCCCGATGGCGTGAGTTCGAGCCGGTTGCAAAGCGGCAGGCGCATCGTCAAGTAGAAAGGTTCACGTTTCAGTACCAGCAATTTCTTCCGAAGCAGGACCCGCATGTCGTCGGTGAGCGGCGGGCACCCTCGGCGGCCGACCGTCATGCCGCCATATAGCTCTTCTCCGATGAACCAGAGCAGCGCCATCTGTCGACGGCCGGCCGGCGGATGGGAAAAGGGCGTCGCGGCGGCGACAGCGCGCTGGCGCTTACGCTGTTGTTCCCGCATTTCCCGCAGTACTTCCGCGTAGCGCTGACTGTAACCGGCGAGACGCCCCATCAGCCCATCCTTCCCGGATTGAACATGCCGGCCGGATCGAATTTATGGCGAATGCGGGCGGAGAGCGCGGCGACGGGGGCCGGTTCCGGCTGGAAGACGGCCGAGGCGCGGCGCATCGCGTCCGGCGCGCGGACCAGCGTTGCGTGTCCGCCCGACTGGCCGACGAGATGGCGCACCAGGCCGGCCTCGGCGTCGGCCTCCATCCTGAGCCAGAGCAGGCCGCCCTGCCAGTCGAGGAAACCGTCGACGCCGGTTTCCATCCGGAGCGCGGAGAGGATGCGATGGCCCATCGCCGGCGGGGTGGAGATGCGCCAGACAGGGCGGTCGGTGCCGTCGGCGGCGAAGGGTCGGACGTCGCGGATCTCCCGCCAGAGGCTCTCCGTCTCCGGTGCGGCGAGCCGCAGGGCGGGACAGAGGCCGTCAAAGGCCGCCGCGAGCTTGCCGGCCCGTTCCTCGACGGAGAAGCCGAGGCCTTCCAGACGGAGGACGGTCGCCGACCCCGAGGGCAGCGCGCCACCGAGAAAGCGGTTGACGCAGCTCTCGGGCAGATGGGCGGCGCCGGATACTTCCACCGTCAGCGCCATCGCGCGCGCCATGACCTGGGTGGCGGCGGCTTCGTCGAGGCCGGTGAGCACGAGCGTCGCGGCCGTCTCGGGCAGCGGCAGGACCTTGAAGGTGAGTTCGGTCATCACGCCGAGCGTACCGTGCGAACCGGCCAGGAGCTTGGGCAGGTCGAGGCCGGTGACGTTCTTCATCACCCGACCGCCTGCCTGGACGACCTCGCCCAGACCGTTGACGAAGCGCAGGCCGAGCAAATGATCACGGGCAGCGCCAGCCTGGAAGCGGCGGGGACCGGAGAGATTGCAGGCGATGGTACCGCCGATCGTCGGCTCGCCCGCCGTGCCGAACAGCCCGCGGAGGTCGGCGGGCTCGAAAGCAAGGCCCTGCCGATGTTCGGCGGCGGCGGCGATGACCGCTTCGAGCGGCGTCCCGGCCTTTGCCGTCATCACCATTTCGGCGGGATTGTAGGCGGTGATGCCGCGAAGCTCCGATGTCGAGAGGACCTCGCTGGCCTCTACCGGATTGCCGAGGCCGGCCTTGGTCCCCCCGCCGCGGATCTCCAGCGTCAGCCGACTGCGGGCGGCGGTGCGGACGAGGTTGACGACGTCGGTCTCTGTATAGGGGGTCAGCATGAGGCGGTCCTGCATGCGGCAGGCGAGGATGCGAATGGAGGCTCACCCTCCCCTAACCTGCCGGACATCTCCCCCTCGCGGGAGCAGATCGGCCGGGCACGCCGCCATCTACCAACCGCAGCATAGAGTTCTCCCAAACCGGTCGCGGTAGGCGCCAAGTGCGATAGCAGCGACGAACGCCGGCAAGACAGAGGAGGGTATGCCGCACATTGAGACACGCTCATTCCACCACCCGTCCTTCGAGCGGGAAGACCTTTGAGGGATTGAGGATCCATTTCGGGTCGAAGGCGGCGCGGAGGCGCATCTGCTGGGCGAGGTCGGCCTCGGCATATTGATGGCGCATCAGGTCGCGCTTCTCGACGCCGACACCGTGTTCGCCGGTGAGGCAGCCGCCATGGTCGACGCAGAGCCTGAGGATAGCGTTGCCGGCCTCTTCGGCGCGGGCGCATTGGTCGGGGTCGTTGATGTCGTAGAGGATCAGCGGATGCATGTTGCCGTCGCCGGCATGGAAGACATTGGCGACACGCAGGCCCAGACGGGCGACGATGTCATAGGTGCCCCTGAGGACGGCGACGAGTTCGGAGAGCGGCACCGTGCCGTCCATGCAGATATAGTCGGCAATGCGGCCAGTGGCACCGAATGCGGACTTGCGGCCCTTCCAGATCGCGGCGGCCTCCATGGCCGACTGGCTTTCCTTCACTGTCTGAACACCGTGGCGGCGGGCGATCTCGATGATCGCCTTCAGCATCCGGTCCATCTCGGTCTCGGAACCCTCGACCTCGATGATCAGCAGCGCCTCGGCATCCATCGGATAGCCGGCATGGGCGAAAGCCTCGCAGATCTCGATCGCCGGCTTGTCCATGAATTCGATCGCGACGGGAATGATGCCGGAGCCGATGACGTCGGAGACGCAGGCCGCAGCCCCCTCGGCGCTCGAAAAACCGAAGAGGACCGGGCGCGCCCCTTCCGGCCTGGCGATCAGCCGGACCGTCGCCTCGGTGACGATGCCGAGCTGGCCCTCCGAGCCGCAGACGACGCCGAGCAGGTCCAGGCCGCCGGCGTCGAGATGCTTGCCGCCCAGGGAAATCACCGTGCCGTCGAACAGGACCAGCGTCACGCCGAGCAGGTTGTTGGTGGTCACGCCGTATTTCAGACAATGGGCGCCGCCGGAATTCATGCCGATGTTGCCGCCAATCGTGCAGGCGAGCTGCGAGCTCGGATCGGGCGCATAGAAGAAGCCGTCGGCCGCCACCGCATCCGAAATCGCGAGATTGGTGACACCCGCCTCCACGACCGCGGCGCGGTTCGGGAAATCTATGTCAAGGATGCGGTTCATGCGGGTGAGCGCGACAACGACGGCATCCTCCTGCGGAATGGCGCCGCCGGACAGCGAGGTGCCGGCGCCGCGGGGCACGACGGGTATGCCGTAGCGGGCACAGTATTTGAGCACGGCCGCCACTTCGGCGGTGCTGCGGGGCAATGCGACCGCGAGCGGCAGGCGGCGCACGGCGATGAAGCCATCGGTCTCGAAGGGCGCGAGTTCCGCCGCATCGCTCACCACGCCGTCGTCGCCCAGGAGGTCGCGCAGGTCGTCGACGATGATGGCGCGGCGGCTGACCACCTTCGGATCGGGCGGCAGGAATGCGAGGCTGGACATCGTCGTTCCTCCGGGCGCTACAGGTTCTGGTTCTCGTGCTTGCGGCGGATCCGCCGCATGACATACCACACCGCCAGGACCGCGACGGGGACGAATGCGCCGGTGATCGTCGCCGGCTCGATCCGGTCGCCTTCATGGACAAAGGCCTTCACCAGGTAGCCGAACAGGCCGATCACATAATAGGAGATGGCGGCCACGGACAATCCCTCGACCGTCTGCTGCAGCCGCAGTTGCAGTTCGGCACGGTGGTTCATCGCCTGCAGAAGCGCGCCGTTCTGGCGTTCGAGCTCCACGTCGATCCAGCTGCGCACCAGCGCATTGGCGCGCGTCAGCTTGCGCGAGAGATTGGCCTGCCGCTCCTCGATCGACTGGCAGGTCCGCATCGCCGGCGCGAGGCGCCGCTCGAGGAAGGAGCCGAGATGCTCGTATCCCGGGATCGGGGTCTCGGCGAGAGTCTTGATGCGTTCCTGGACGATGCCGTAATAGGCGCGCGAGGCGCCGAACCGGTAGAGCGACACGGCGGCATTGGCCTCGAGATCGGCCGCAAGCCGGGTGATGTCGGCGAGGACGGAATCTGCGTCCTGGCGCGGCTCGGACTTCATGCGCTGGGTGATCGCGGTCAGTCCGTCCTCGATGCGCCGGATCTCAGGCGACAGCGTCTGGGCGAGCGGCAGGCCGAGCATGGCGAGCGTGCGATAGGTCTCGATCTCGAGCAGGCGCTGCACCAGGGCGCCGGTACCGAGCGGGGTCAGTCCGCGATCGACCACCAGGATCTGGGTCAGTCCGTCGCCGTTCTGGCGGAAGTCGGTGTAGATGCGGGCCTGGCCGTTCTTGATCTCGCTGTAACAGAGGCTGGTCTGGTCGAACTGGGCGAGAGCGCTGTCGATCTCGCCGTCCTCCTGGCGCAGTTCGAGGCGAATGCCCGAGATCAGCGACCCCGGCGGGCGAAAGCCATCGCCGAAGGGATGCGCGGTCACCTCGCCGCCGAACCTCTCCGGCACCGGACCGTCCCAGAACCAGGTCGAGAATTCGGTATGCTGCTCCCAGCGCAGCGTTCCCGGCCCCCAGGGCATGGCGTGGTGACGGGCATCGCGGCCGGGCGGCGTCACGCCCCGCTGCCGCGACATTTCCGCCATGACGGCGTGGTCGACGCCCGAACCGCCATCCATCATGAAGGCGAGCTGGAAGATCACCCGCGGCGACTGGACCAGCACATAGGGCCGCGAATGGATCTCCCCCAGCACGCGCGCGCGGTCCGGCGCCTGCGGAAATGAAAACGTCCCCTGCCCCATGCAATCCCCCTTGTTTCTCCCCGCCGCCGTTGTCGCGGAATTCCCGGCGGAATCCAACCCGGCGGGTTGACGCAGTCGCCTTGCGATCTTGGCATAAAGCAGGCCTGAGCAAAAGTGGACAAAATATTTGACCACTTTTTGCGGCCTTGATAAGATGGCGGCCGGAGACGGGGATGACGGACGGGCTGTTCAGGAAAATCGATCACACGAGCACTGCGGACGAAGCCGTCCGGCAGATCGAATTCCTGCTGCTCGACGGCGTGCTGGCGAGCGGCGACCGCCTGCCGGCCGAACGCGACCTTGCCGACCAGCTCGCGATCTCGCGGCCGGTCTTGCGGACGGCACTCAAGGAACTCGAAGGCCGCGGCCTGATCGAGAGCCGCCATGGCGGCGGCACCTTCGTCGCCGACCTGATCGGCCAGGTTTTCTCCAAGCCGGTCGCCGAGCTCGTCGCCCGCCATGAACGGCCGGCACGCGACTATCTCGAATACCGGCGTGAGCTCGAGGGCTTTGCCGCGTCCATGGCGGCCCGACGGGCGACCGCGTCGGACAGGGCGAGGCTGGCGGCCCTCGGCGACCGGCTGACGGCTGCGCACAAGGACGGCGATTTCGATACCGAGACCGACCTCGATCTCGAACTCCACACGGCGATCGGCGATGCGGCGCACAATGTCATCCTGATGCACACGCTCCGGGCCTGCTACCGGCTGCTGTCGGAAGGCATCTTCTTCCATCGCCGGATGATCCTCGACCTGCCCGGCTCGCGCGAGGCGATCCTCGCCCAGCATCTCGCGATCATCCAGGCGATCGACACCGGCGACGCCGAGGCGGCTCGGCGCGCCTCCGACCGGCATATCGACTACGTGTCGGCCTCTGTCGACGAGGCACGGCGCGCGCATGAACGGGAAATCGTCTCCGGCCTCCGCAAACTGCAGCGGGAGAGCGCGCGGAGCCGGACCAGGGAAACGAAGGGGTGATGCCATGACCTCGACTGACACGGATCTCGAGAGTAAGGCGCCCGCCGCGGCGCCGGAGCCGCCGGCCGGCGGACGGGCCATGGTGCCGGTCACCGCGAGCCGGGACATCGTGCCCTATGACAGGAACAACCAGCCGGCGGGCCTGATCACCCGCTACGACAATGCGAGAAGGAAAGCGGAAATGAAATCGGTGCTGACCGTGGCCGAAATGAAGACACTGGCCCGGCGCCGGGTGCCGAAAATGTTCTTCGACTATGCCGATTCGGGCGCCTGGACCGAGAGCACCTATCGCGCCAACGAGGACGATTTCCGCCGCATCAAGTTCCGCCAGCGTGTGCTCGTCGACATGACCGGCCGCACGCTCGCCACCGAGATGGTGGGCGAGAAGGTGACGATGCCGGTGGCGCTCGCGCCGACCGGCTTCACCGGCATGCAGCACGCCGACGGCGAGATGCTGGCGGCGCAGGCGGCGGAAGAATTCGGCGTGCCCTTCACGCTTTCCACAATGAGCATCTGCTCGATCGAGGACGTGAAGTCGGTGACCCGCAAACCGTTCTGGTTCCAGCTCTACGTGATGAAGGATCGCGACTTCGTGGAGAACCTGATCGGCCGCGCCAAGGCCGCCGGCTGCTCGGCGCTGGTCCTGACGCTCGACCTGCAGATCCTCGGCCAGCGCCACAACGACCTCAGGAACGGCCTGTCGGCCCCGCCGAAATTCACCCCCAAGCATGTCTGGCAGATGGCGACGCGGCCGGGCTGGTGCATGGGCATGCTCGGCACCCAGCGCCGCACCTTCCGCAACATCGTCGGCCATGCCAAGAATGTCGCCGACCTCTCCTCGCTCTCCTCCTGGACGGCCGAGCAGTTCGATCCGCAGCTCTCCTGGAAGGATGTAGAATGGATCAAAGAGCGCTGGGGCGGCAAGCTGATCCTGAAGGGCATCAACGACGTCGAAGACGCAATCGCCGCCGCCGGCAGCGGCGCCGACGCGATCATCGTCTCCAATCACGGCGGGCGGCAGCTCGACGGTGCCGCCTCCTCGATCTCGATGCTGCCACGTGTGGTCGAGGCGGTGGGCGACAGGATCGAGGTTCACGTCGACGGCGGCATCCGCGCCGGACAGGACGTCCTCAAGGCGGTGGCGCTCGGGGCGAAGGGCACCTATATCGGCCGGCCTTTCCTCTACGGCCTCGGCGCGGGCGGCAAGGCCGGCGTGACGCGGGTGCTGGAGATCATCCAGAAGGAGCTCGACATCACGATGGCGCTCTGCGGCAAGCGCGACATCGGGGATATCGACCGCGGGATCCTGCTCGACGGCTAGTCAAGCCACCGGGGACGCCGGCATCACAATTGCGCCCGGAAGCGGTGCTATCGCCCCACAGCAGATGTTTTCCGAGATCAGGCACATTCTGCGCCCGCGGCCTCAGGCCGGCGGGCGCGCTTGTCGTTCGTCCAGGCAGATTAAAACTGCGAATTAACCTGGGCGATGACGCGTTCGGGAAAGAATGCCACGCGCAATTTGCTAGTATTACGACAGTTTCGTCAAAGCGAATCGCTATCAAGAAGAGGTGCCCAGACGTCTTGAACATGCTCGCCGAACTTTCCTCCACAATTCAGCTGATGTTTCGGCGGCCGAAGCGCACGCAATTCGCGGCACTGTGCTATCGGCGGACGCGGGCCGGGGAGATCGAGATCCTGCTTCTGACGAGCCGGGACACTGGACGCTGGGTGATTCCCAAAGGCTGGCCCATGGGCAGCAAGCCGTCTTATGCGGTGGCCGAAATCGAGGCGAAGGAAGAGGCGGGCGTCAAGGGCATCGTCGAACGCGATCCGCTTGGTACCTTCGGTTACGGAAAGGCGATGCCGGAAGGGGTGGTCCTGCCCTGCGAAGTCCAGGTGCATGCACTCGAAGTGACCGGTAGCATCAGGGATTACAAGGAAAAGGGCGAGCGCCGGCTGGAATGGGTGACCCCCGAAGTCGCCGAACAGCGCGTTGCCGAGCCCGGTCTGAAAAAGCTCATCCGCGCCTTCGCACGACGCGATTCCTGAAACGTCTTTTACAGTTGCGATTCGCTTGCCGGTGGCGTTAGGTAGGACGTCATCGGATAGCAGGATGAGCGCACCCCAGTCCCCCTTTGAAAAACCGACACTCGACAAGGATCTCGACAAGATCTCCTTCATCGAGACGACGACACGCCTCGTGCTGCAGCATTCGGCTGCTCCGGGGCTGGCGCTCATCTTCCTTGTTTTTGCGGCTGTGTTCTCGGTGTTTTTCGTGAGCGCCAGCCCGTCGGCGATCGTGATCGTCTCCGGGGCGGTGCTCGCCGGCTACATGGCGATGAATATCGGCGCCAACGACGTGACCAACAATGTCGGCGCAGCCGTGGGCGCGAAGGCGATCACGCTCGGCGGCGCACTTGCCATCGCCTTCGTCTTCGAGATTCTCGGCGCCTTCGTCGCCGGCGGCGCGGTGGTGCAGACGATCAAGTCCGGCATCGTCGACCCGCATGCCATTCCCGATTCCGGCAAGGTGATCGAGATCATGCTCGCCGCACTGCTTTCGGCGGCGATCTGGATCAATGCGGCGACCTGGCTGAATGCTCCCGTCTCCACAACCCACTCGATCCTCGGCGGCATCATCGGGGCCGCGACGGTCACCGTCGGCGCCGCCGCCGTGAACTGGAGCGTGATGCTGCATATCGCGCTCAGCTGGGTGATCTCGCCGGTGCTGGGTGCCGCGGTGGCCGTGGCCTTCCTCTGGTTCATCAAGGAGACCATCATCTATGCGGAGGACAAGGTGGCGGCGGCGCGGCGATGGGTGCCGGCGCTGCTCGCCGTCATGGCCGGTGCGTTCCTGAGCTATCTCCTGATCGTGCTGATGGGGCGCTTCCCGGCGATCCGCCTCTGGCAGGCGATGGTGGCCGGACCCGTCGCCGGGCTCGCAGCCTATGTCTGGCTCCGCAGGGCCGTTGCGCGCCAGGCGGAGGGTCTCGAGAACCGCAACCAGTCGCTCAAGATACTCTTCCGCCTGCCGCTGGTCTTCTCGGCGGCACTGCTTTCCTTCGCCCACGGCGCCAATGACGTGGCGAACGCGATCGGGCCGCTTTCGGCAATCGTCGAGGCGGCAGGCATCCAGAGCGTCGCCCGCAATCTCGACGCGCCCTATTGGGTCACAGCGATCGGCGCACTCGGCATATCGGTCGGTCTGTCGCTCTACGGTCCGCGGCTGATCCGGGTCGTCGGCAGCCAGATCACCAAGCTCAACCCGGTCCGCGCCTTCTGCGTGGCGATCGCGGCGGCGATCACGGTCATCGTTGCCACCGCGCTCGGCCTTCCTGTCAGTTCCACCCATATTGCCGTCGGCTCGGTGTTCGGCGTCGGGCTGTTCCGCGAATGGTACACGGCCCATTCGATCCGCCGGCGGAACTATATCCTCGCCCGGGCAGAGCCGCACGATTTGCCTGCGCTGCTCGCCACGGCTGACGGCGAGGACGAGGAAGACGCACCGCGCGAGACCGATCGCAGCTACCGCTACCTGGTGCGGCGCTCCTACCTGTCCTCGATTCTCGCGGCATGGCTTGTCACGGTTCCGGCTTCCGCGGTACTTGCGGCGCTGATCGCCATGATCCTGCACAGAGTGCTCTGAGGCCCCCATGCGTGCCAACTTCCGCCTGCAAAGGCTCTTCCTCGACAGCGACATCGCGGATGGCGTTGCGCTTGCGGTCGACGACGCCCAGTTCAACTACCTGCACAACGTGCTGCGGCTCGAGGAGGGCGCCGAGGTCCTCGTCTTCAACGGACGCCACGGCGAGTGGCTGGCTCGTCTCCATCAGCCGGCCCGCAAGCGGATCCAGCTGGAGCCGGTCGAACAGACGCGGCCGCAGCCGACGCCGTCCGACCTCCATTATCTCTTCGCCCCGCTCAAGGTCGGGCGACTGGACTATCTGGTGCAGAAGGCCGTCGAAATGGGGGCGGGCGTGCTGCAGCCGGTCATGACGCAGCATGTGCAGGGCAAGATAGGCTCGACCGACCGCTTGCGGGCCAATGCGCTCGAAGCGGCCGAGCAATGCGGGATCCTGGCCATCCCAGAAGTGCGGGAACCGGTCCGGCTCGGAACGCTGCTCGAGGGCTGGGATGTCGGCCGCCGCATCATCTATTGCGACGAGGGAGCGGAGACGAACAACCCGCTCGCGGCGCTCGGAGCAATCACCGAAACGCGTCATGCGCTGCTGGTGGGGCCCGAAGGCGGCTTCTCCGCCGAGGAGCAGCGGCTGCTGCGGAGCCTTTCCTTCGTGACGCCGATTCCGCTCGGCCCGCGCATCCTGCGCGCCGATACGGCGGCCGTCGCGGCGCTCGCCGTGATCCAGGCGACCATCGGCGACTGGCATTGAGAACGCGGCCAAGGACGTGTCGGAAGACGCCCGCTCGCCTCCCCTTCCGGCAGCCGAGTCGGCGGCCGAAAGGTTCAGCGGATTTCACTTAGCCTTGAATCCTTTTTGCTTGCATCACACCTCATTCCGGTCCAACCATCCCGCCCGGCTCCGGGCTCCCGCCCTCCGACATTCGAAGAGTATCCATGGCACGCGACACGTCCGACAGCACGCCCATCACTTCGACCGACGCGCTGGTCGAGTATCTGGCCGAGGGATCCAAGCCCGCAGAGCGCTTCCGCATCGGCACCGAGCACGAGAAATTCGCCTTCTTCTCCGACGGCAAACGGCCTGTCCCCTATTTCGGCGAGGCAGGCATCAAGACGATCCTCGACACGATGCAGGCGCGGACCGGCTGGGAGCCGATCATGGATGCCGGCAATATCATCGGTCTCGGCGGCCCCGATGGCATGGGCGCGATCTCGCTCGAGCCGGGCGGCCAGTTCGAACTGTCCGGCGCGCCGCTCGAGACGCTGCACGAGACCTGCAAGGAGACCAACCAGCATCTGGCGCTGGTGCGCGAAATCGCCGAGCCGCTCGGCATCGCCTTCCTCGGCATGGGCGGCAGCCCGAAATGGACCTTCGACGAGACGCCGCGCATGCCGAAATCGCGCTATGCGATCATGTCGCGCTACATGCCCAAGGTCGGGACCAAGGGCCTGGACATGATGTATAGGACCTGCACCATCCAGGTGAATCTCGACTTCTCCTCGGAAGCCGATATGCGGAAGAAGATGCAGGTGTCGCTGAAGCTACAGTCGCTCGCGACCGCACTGTTTGCGAGCTCGCCTTTCACCGAGGGCAAGCCGAACGGGCTGAAATCCTGGCGCGGCGACATCTGGACGGACACCGACAACCAGCGGGCAGGCCTGCTGCCCTTCGCCTTCAAGCCCGATTTCGGATTCGGGGATTACGTTGCCTGGGCGCTCGACGTGCCGATGTATTTCGTCGTGCGCGACGGCAAGTATCACGACTGTACGCACATCACGTTCCGCCAGTTCCTGGGCGGAGCGCTGAAGGGCGAAGTCGCGGACTGGCAGCCGAATATGGGGGACTGGACCAATCATCTCTCGACCCTCTTCCCGGACGTGCGGCTCAAGCGCTTCCTGGAGATGCGCGGCGCCGATGGCGGGCCCTGGCGCCGTATCTGTGCGCTGCCGGCCTTCTGGGTCGGGCTGCTCTACGATCAGGGCGCGCTCGATGCGGCCGAGGCGATGACCCGCGACTGGACGTTCGAGGAGGTGGAGAGGCTGCGTAACACCGTCCCGACGGCGGGCATGGATGCCGCATTCCGCGATCGCAGCCTCTGGGACATCGGCCGGGATGTGGTCGAGATCGCCCGCCAGGGCCTCGCGGCGCGGGCGCGCCGCAACAGCAGCGGACAGGACGAAGGCGTCTTCCTTGCGCCGCTCGACGAGATGATCGCGAAGCGATCGACGCTCGCCGACGACATGCTTCAGCTCTGGGCGGGCCGCTGGGCCGGCAGGATCGACGCCGTCTTCGACGACTTCCAGTACTGAGCGGACGTCGGGATCGACGCACAATTCCTGTTTGAATATCGCAGGTTGGCGCTATAGTGCGGCGATCCGTCCCATCGCGATGTCCGCGGAAAGGTTTGCCATGCTCCCCCTGTTCGAGATGATGATGAAAGCCCAGGACGGCCACGCCATGGAGGCGATGGCCAAGCAGTTCGGGCTGGCGCAGGAGCAGATGCAGCAGGCGGTTGCGGCGCTGATGCCGGCCTTTTCCACCGGTCTCAAACGCAGCGTCACCAACCCCTATGACTTCACCTCCCTGATGAATGCGGCGGCGAGCGGCAATTATGGGCAGTATTTCGAGGATCTCGGCAAGGCCTTCTCGCCGCAGGGGATCGCTGACGGCAACAATGTGCTGGCGCTGATCTTTGGTTCGAAGGATGTGTCGCGGGCAGTGGCGGCGCAGGCGGAACAGATGTCTGGCATCGGCCAGGACATCTACAAGCGGATGATGCCGGTCATGGCCAATACGATGATGGGCGGCTTCTTCAAGCAGATGGCGAGCCAGTTCCAGGCCGCGGGCGAGGCGATTGCGCAGGGCAAGCCTGCGGACGTCTTCGGCCAGTGGCTTGAGGCCGCCGGCCTCAAGGAAAAGCCGAAGAGCGCCAATCCCTTTCTCGACAACCCCTTCACGCAGTCGTTCCAGGTGCTGATGAAGCGGGCCTCGTCCGCTGACAATCCGTTCCTCGCCATGTTCGGGGCGAGTGGGAACACTGCCTCGGGCACCCCGGCACCGGCGGCCGAAAGCGCGGAGGAAAAGCCCGCGACGGATCCTGCAGCGAGCGCCTTCTCCGGCTTCGTCGGGCAGATGTTCGACAGCGGCATCGAGGTCCAGAAGGCCTATCAGAAGAGCGTCGAATCGATTTTCGACGGCTATCTGTCCGCGATGAAGCAAAACCGGCCCTGACGCCGGAAACAGCGCGACAGCAACGGTCCCCGTGGGGTCTGCCTCGTTTCGACACAGGCTCCCCTGCCGATTCCCATGCAATTTATGCATGGCTGACATGCCAATAAGTCAACCCTCTATCGTCGCTCTGGAAAAAGTTGGCAGGTGGAGTGGGGGATTGGGAACAGTTTGCCCCAAGCACGCATTTAAGGCCATAATTCCGTGCATTTCGTATCGGAAATGGTGCTGCGCATCCAAAACCGTCGTGGTCAGCTTTCAGTTAAGATATGGTGACTTTCCACTATGATTGATCTATGGAAGCGCGGTTCCTCCACCGAAATTGTGAAGCTCGGGCAATCAGTTATGCATTCTGCCGACGTAGGCTCCCTCGTTGCCGTCCAGACTGCCGGCCATCAGCGCGCGCTGACCGCCGGAGCGGTCGATCTGCCGCTGTCGGGCGACCGCGACTGGAAGGATGCCGCACTGCAGAAGCCGACCGATTTCGCGCTCAAGCGGATGCTCGATGTCGGCCTGTCCCTGACCGCGCTCCTGGTGCTGCTGCCGCTCTTCCTGATCATCGCCGCTGCCATCAAGCTCGAAAGCCGCGGCCCGGTCTTCTTCATGCAGAACCGCTGGGGTCGCGCCGGTCGCATCATCCGGATCTTCAAGTTCCGTTCCATGCGGACCGATCTCTGCGATGCCACCGGCGTCGCCCAGACCACCCGTGACGACCCGCGCGTCACGCGCATCGGCGCCTTCCTTCGCAAGACCAATCTCGATGAACTGCCGCAGCTGATCAACATCCTGATCGGCGACATGTCGCTGGTCGGTCCGCGCTGCCATGTGCCGGGCATGCTCGCTGCCGGAATGCCCTATGAGGAGCTGGTGCGGGACTATCACATCCGTCATCTCGTGCGTCCGGGCCTGACTGGCCTTGCCCAGCTCCGCGGTTTTCGCGGCCCGACCGACCGCGAAGATCTCGCGCGCGCGCGTTTCGCCAGCGATATCGAATATATCCGCACCTTCAGCATCTGGATGGATGTGAAGATCCTTGCCGGCACCGTGGTCAAGGAACTCAGGGGCGGTACGGGCTTCTGACACCGATGCCGCCACGACGGCGGTGACATTTGCCGAGCGCGTCATTATCGTCGGCCGGATGATCCCGGCGCGTCTTCCCCTGCTCTTGCTTCTCCTCGCGGGCCTTTTCGCCGCCCTGCCGATTCCCGGGCTGGCGGATGACGATCCGATCTGGACGACCCAGCCTACCCATATCGACCGGGCCAAGCAGAATTTCGAACGGCTGCCGGCCAAGGTCGTGCCGCGGGACAGCCGGACGTGGCTGGTTGTTCCGGATCGCATCAAGGTTCTCAACAGCGTCACTTTCAGTTTCGGCGACCGGATCTACCGCATCGCGCATCTTCGGCCGATCGAGCCGAAACGAGTTTGCCAGGCGGTCGAGGGCGGGCGCTGGCCGTGCGGACGCATGGCCTCGATCTTCCTCGGTAACCTCGTGCGCGGCAAACGCCTGCTGTGCGAACAGAGCGAAGGCAAGGACCTGATCTTGCTCCACCGATGCGTGATCGGCTCCCGCGATATAGCCGCTTCGATCATTCGGGAAGGGCTCGGAAAATCGGACGGCGATCAGGCTCTGCTCGTCCCGGAGGGCGAGGCACAGGCCGAGGCCCGGAAGGGCCTGTGGCGCAATCCCCTCTGCCGGACGGATTTCGACAGCTGCTGAGACGGTCGCTCCTGAGCATAACTTGACAGTGATGGTCATCTTTAATAGTTGACTCTCGCAGTCATGTTATCAAGGAGGCCGCTCATGGCTATCAACATCGACCTCACCGACGCCAACGGAGACGGCAAGGGGATCGACTTCAACGCCTATCTCAAGAGCTTCAACGCCAAGTTCGAAGCAAGCGGCTATGGCGGGCTGACCAACGAGAGTTCGACGGGGTCGATCCCCAACGGTGACTATTACATCCGCGGCGACGACTATGTGAGCTGGGACGGCAAGACCAACGGCCAGAGCGTCATCTTCGAGGGCGGAGAGGACGGCTGGGAATACGAATTCAGCACCCACACGATGGAAGGCGACATCGACGCCGTTACCTTCGGCACCAAGACGAAGCAGAGCGACAGCGTGCCCGAATACACCAACAACGGCGAGATCCGGGTGTCCTTCGACGAGTTCCATACGAAGTTCGACGACAGCGACTTCGTCAGCAGCCTGTCGGACGGTGACACCAAGAAGTTCCTGCAATTCCTCAACAGCGACTCGATCGAATTCACCGGCTCGTCCGGGAAGGACAGCTTCGTCTCTTTCAAGAAGGCCGACACGCTGCATGGCGAGGGCGGCGCCGACAAGCTCGACGGTGCCAAGGGCAACGACACGATCTATGGCGACGAGGGCAATGACCGGCTGACCGGGGGCAAGGGCGCCGACACCTTCGTCTTCGAGGCGGGCGACGGCAAGGACCGGATCACCGATTTCGGCGACGGTGCCGATGTCATCGACTTCTCTGGGCAGCTCGCCGATTTCGACGCAGTGCTGGCCGCAGCCACCGACGGAAGCAAGGGCGTGACGATTTCCTACGAAGGCGGCTCGGTGCTGCTCGAGGGCGTGACGGTCAACGACCTGACAGCGAGCCATTTCCAGTTCGACATCGTTTGAAAAAACGGCGCGGGGCCGGCGCTGATGCTCGGCCCCGCCCTGTGCATGCGCGAAAGACCAATACGGGTGGAAGACTTTCAGGCGGCCCGCGGCGTCAGAACGCGGATCAGGCCTGTCTCCCGGTCGTTGTCGACTTCGAGTCTGCAGCCATAGACGGCCTCCAGCCTATCGGCCGTCAGCACCGCCTGCGGCCTGCCTTCCCCCTCTATCCGTCCGGATTTCAGGAGAACGACGTGATCGGCGAACATCGCCGTGAGGTTGAGGTCATGCATCACGGCGACCACGCCACCGCCGCGGGCGGCGAAGTCGCGGGCGATCGCCATGATCGCCAGCTGATGGCGGATATCGAGACTTGCCACAGGTTCGTCGAGGAAGAGCCAGTTCGGGGTTCCGTCGCGCACCGGTTCGGAGATCTGGCAGAGAACGCGGGCCATGTGCATTCGCGCCTGCTCACCGCCCGAGAGACGGGTGGCGAGGCGGGTTTCGAAACCGGCGAGATCGACGGCTGCAAGCGCTCTTGCCATCGCGTCGCGGGCGGCGGTTTCGTTGCCCCTGTGTCCGGCAAAGAGGCCCATTTCGAGGACTTCCCGAACGAGGAAGGGAAAGCCGAGACTGGAAGACTGAGCCAGGACGCCGCGCGACTGTGCCAGTTCGGACGGGGTGAGCGAACGGAGATCCCCGCCGTTGAACAGGATGCGGCCGCGATACTTCTTTTCGCCCGACATCGCCTTCATCGTCGTGGTCTTCCCGGAGCCGTTCGGCCCGATGATGGCCGTGAGAGCCCCGGCCGGCGCGGTGAAGCTCACGCCGTGCACCACCTTTCGTCCGGCGAGAGAAACCTCGACATTGCGAAGTTCGATCATTGTGTCCGGCCTCCGGTCCGGTCGCGGAGAAGAATCCACAGAAAGAAGGGCGCGCCGATCAGCGCGGTCAGAATGCCGATCGGCAGTTCGGCCGGCGCCACCACGATGCGCGCCAGCATGTCGCCGGCCACGAGCAGTACACCGCCGAGCAGCGCGGAAGCCGGCAGGAGGAACCGGTGGTCCGGCCCGGCGACGAGGCGGACGAGATGCGGCACGATCATGCCGACGAAACCGATTCCTCCCGACAGCGCCACGGACACGCCCGTCGCCGCCGCCACGGCGACGATGGCGATCCGCTTGAAGCGTTCGACGCGTATGCCCATGTGGAAGGCCGCCGCCTCGCCGAGCGTGAAGGCATTCAGGCCACGGGCAAGGAACGGCATGCAGGCGAGCGCCGGGACGATAACGGCAGCGGCGATCACTGCCTTCTGCCAGGTCGATCCGGCGAGCGAGCCGAGGCTCCAGAACGTGATGTCGCGGAGCTGGCGGTCGTCGGCGGCGTAGATCATCAGGCCCGTCACCGCCATGGCGAGCGCCGAAATCGCGATGCCTGCGATCAGCATGGTGGCAATCTGCGTCTCGCCGTCGCGTGTGCCCAGGCGGTAGAGCGCATAGGTGACCACGAGCCCGCCGGCAAAGGCCATGGCCGGCAGGGAAAAGCCGCCGAACAGCGCCATAAGCGGCGCCAGCACGGTGCCGCCGAGCACGATCGCCGCGACCGCGCCGAGGCTGGCGCCCGCGGTGACGCCGAGAATTCCAGGGTCGGCGAGCGGGTTACGGAACAGGCCCTGCATCACAGCTCCGCAGACCGCCAACGCCGCCCCGACCAGGAAACCCAGCACCGCACGCGGCATCCGGACTTCCAGGATGACGATCCTGTCGCGCGCCATTAGCGCCGGATCGGTCGATCCCAGGCCGACGAGCGAGAGGACCGACGCCGTGCTCGCCCCCGTCATGACCGACCAGGCGAGCATGGCGACCGCCAGCACCGCCAGGAGCGGCAGCCCGTAAGCCAAGGCGCGGGAGGTGCGATCCGGCCCGACCTGCGCTGCGCCGGGCGCTCTGCCCGACGCCTCATGCCCGCCGGCATCAATCGAAAGGGCCATGTTCAGCCGCCATAAAGCCTGTGCGTCAGGTCCCTCACCGCTTCCGCGGTGCGCGGGCCGAAGCCGAGCAGGGTGAGGCTGTTCATTCGGATGACCTTGCGGTCCTTGCCGGCCGGGGTCAGGGCAACGGCGGGGTTGGCTAGGAGCTCGTCGTCGCTGACACCGGGGCCGGCCTGGCTCATCATCAGGATCACATCGGGACGCGCCGCGATAACGGCCTCGTCGTTGAGCGGCTTGTAGCCGTGGAAATCGCCGGTGGCGTTGATGGCGCCCGACAGCGCCAGGATGCCATCGGCCGCGGTATGGCTGCCGGCCGCCATGATCTTGCCGTCGCGGACGGCGAGCACGAAGAGCACCCGCTTGCGTTTCGCGTCGGGGATCCGGGCGGCCTCGGCCGCCGCGGCATCGACATCGGCCTTGACGCGGGCCGCGAGCGCGTCGGCCTCGGCCTCAGCGCCCAGTGCGCGGCCGACCGCCGCGATCTTGGCGACGATCGCAGCGCTATCATAGCCTTCGGGCACGGTGACGAGAGGCACGGATGCCTTGGCAAGCACGTCGAGCGTCTCCTTGGGACCGCTGCCCTCGATCATCAGGATCGCCGTGGGATTGGCCGAGAGCACGCCTTCCGGGGAAAGCGCCCGCATATAGCCGATATCGGGAAGTGCATGGACCTTCTCCGGAAACAGGCTGGTCGTGTCGCGCGCCACGACGCGGTCGCCGAAACCGAGGTCAAAGACGATCTCGGTCACGGCGCCGCCGACCGTCACGAGCCGCGTGCTGTCGACGGGCTTGGCCTCATCGGCAAGAACGGGAGTGGCGCCGAAGGCCACAGCGGCGAGCGCCATGAGCACATGGCGTGGGAAGCGGAGACGGATCATGCGGCTTTCCTCAGGCAGCGACGGCGGCGCCCGACGTCGACAGGCTTTCGATCAGGTCACGCCAGACGGCGAGCTCGGCATTGCCTTCCTTGCGCTTGCCGAAGAACTGGATGATCATCTCGCCGGCGGCGTCGTAGCATTCGAGCGATGTCACGTGGCCGTCCTTGGTCGGCTTGCGGACGGCCCAGGCTTCGGCGATATGATCGGCCCTGAGATGCAGATGGAAGGTCGGATCCATCACGTTCAGCCAGGGGCCCATGGTCGAGACATTCTTCACCGGGCCGGTGTGGATCTGGACGATGCCGCGATTGGCAACGAAGCACATGAGATTGACTTCCGTCTCGACGGCCTTGCGGAAGAATTCCTCGGCGGCGCCATCGGCGAGGCGCCAGGCGAAGTCCTCGCCCACGGTGCGCACGGCGGCGCGGCGGTCGATGTCGAGCTTCTTCAGCATGCCGAAGAATTCGTGCGTGTCGGTCATCTTCGACCAGCTGTCGCGGAGCTCGGCCACGTCGAAGCCTTCGGTGCGGCCGGACTTCAGCCTCGTGAACGGTTCGGCCGCGAAGCCCTGATCCTGGTCGTCGAGCCGGTGGGCCGCCACGAAGGCGTCATAGGCGGCGACATCGGATTCCGGCCGCAGATGCACCTTGTGGACTGCCTCGCCGGCCTTGTCGAAATATTGCAGTGAGCGACGGACCGTCTCGCCGTCGCGCTTGCTGACGGCGAAGGCATGGGCCCAGACCCAGTTGAAGATGCGGAGATCGATGTTCTCGCCGAGCGTCAGCGAGGTCTTTTCGCCGATCTCGATCTTCTCGTAGAGCCCGATCTTCTCGTGCACGGCGCTCTCGTTGCGGCTCAGGGCCATGACCGTGCCGAAGGATGGCGCATGCCGGAGCAGCGCATTTGGGTCGGCCGAGATGCGGACGGCCGAGATGCCGACCTCGGCCGCAACGAGCGCCGCTTCGGAAATGCCGAGATGGGCGGCAATGTCGCGCTCGCGCAGCTTGGGATTTTCGGCGCGGTAGGCGCGGATCTCGGATGGCGTCGGCGTCGTCTGTTCAGTCATGTTCGTCCTGTCCCTTCCCTGGGTTCTGCCTGGGTTGTCGTCTATTTGTTGAGGATCAGCTTGCCCTGCTTGGTGATCTTCATGCGATAGTCGGCGCCCGCATGGCGGATCACGATCTCGCGCCGGCCGGCAAAGAGCGTGCCCGTGTCATAGGCCGGCAAACCATCGTCGGCGGGCCGGTGCCCCTCCGGACGGATTTCCTGCCGTTCAGCCTCCGCCATTGCCCGCTCCTTTCACGTTCCGGCATGCCCCTGCCGCCACTTCATTCTTGACTTCGATACTCATCTTTATTTAAGGACGCAATAGGTGACAAACTCTATCAAGTTAAAATCCGGACAGGGGGCGCAGGATGGGTGAGTTGAAGACACGGTTCGCAACCGGCTGAGTTCACCATGGCGCTTCCGGAACCCCATGCCGGTCCTTCCGACGCGCTGCGCCTCAGCGCGGCCAATTCGAACATGCGCCTGCGCGGACGACCGGACCATGCCTTCCAGGATGTGCCTGCCTGTTCCTTCGCCCATGACGACGGTATCACGCCCTATATTGGCTCGCGCTCCGGCATAGGCGGCTTTCCCGATCACCCCGCAATCCACGTTAGCGTGCATGACGACGTACCCGACATCAGCCCCGACGCTTCGGCGGCCGGAGGCGGCGGTTCGGTGCGGCGCCTGCTGCGGTCGGGCTTCGGCCTCTCCGTTCTGATCCATGCCGTCGTGGCCGCCGGCCTGGGGCTCGCCACGATAAGGTTGCCCGACGACAATGCCCTGCTCGAGGGCGAGACCGTGGTGGCGGTGGAATTTTACAGCGACAGCGATTCCGACGTGACCACGCGGGCGAAGCAGGTGGAATCGGAGGGCGAGACCACCGCGGAGATGCCGGACGAGGAAAAACCCGCTCCGCAGCCGGTTCGGGAGGTGGAGAAGGCAGAGCCTGCAAAGCCCGCGGCTGAGCGGGAGGAGAAGCCTGTTCAGCCCGAACGCGCCGATAAGCCCGTGGAGGAGCCCACCCCTCTGGCCAAGACTGCCGAGGCGACCGAGACCGGCGACAGCGCCGATGAGGTACTCTCCACGACCGAGCCGTCGGCCTTCGCGATCGAGGCGGCGACGAAGCAGATCATCGAAGCCACAAGGATCGAGCCGCTCGCCGATACCCCGCCGATCGTCATTCCGCAGGAAGAGGTCGAGAAGGCCGAGGTCCGGCCCGCCGAACCCCTGCGCCATCCCGTCTCCAAACCGCGGGTGGTGCGCGAAGCGGCAAAGGCGGGGCCGGTAGAAACGCCCAAGGAGAAGCCGGCGGTCAAGGAGAGGCCGAAGAAGAAGGTCGTCGCCGAGCCGAAGCCGCGCGAGCGCCGCAAGGCAGACGCGCGCAAAACAGACGCGCGCGAGGGCAATTCCGATGCCGATGCCGACAAGGGCAGCAGCAAGGCCGACAAGAAGGCAGGCGAGAGCCAGGATGCCTCCCGAGGCAACTCCCAGCGCAAGGTCAAGGGCAATGCCGCGACCTCGAACTACAAGGGCCTGGTGCAGAAGAAGCTCGAGCGTGCAAAGAAGCGGGTGCGCGTCGCCGGCAAGGGCAACGTCGTCGTCAGTTTCACGATCTCGGCTGATGGCAGCGTCGTTAATCTCCGGGTAAGGAAGAGTTCCGGCAAGCCGGCGATCGACAAGGGCGCGCTCGACATCGTCCGCCGGGCGAGCCCCTTCCCCGCCCTGCCCGCCGAAAGCGGGCTCAAGAGCTATCCCGTCTCGGTTCCGATGACCTTCAAGGGCGGCCTCTAGAGGCGGTCGCGGCCGATCGGAGCCATTCTGCCGGAGCAGGTTTTCGGCTGGAAAGGGACGATTGGCGAAGGGCATCCTGCGCGGTACGGCCGAGCCGATCGCCCTTTTCCAAGCGGAAAGATGCCCGGCCCTTCGGCCCGGCTGAAACGGGCCCGCGGATCGACCGGCCGGCCCGGACGTAGAGTCGGGCCATGCTCTGGGCCCTTTCAAGGCTCTGAAATCCCTCGATTTAGAGCCAAATAAAAGAGGCAATCTTAACCACCTCGCTTAGCCAAGCCTTATCCGTTTGCCGGTATGTTCTGTGCCAATCCGGCATGAGGCACGGGCAACACTCCTTATGGAAGGGAAACGGGGATGATCGACACGATCCGAGAACTGCTCAAGAAACATGCGGGCCTTCAGGCCGATATCGCCACGCTCGACGCGGGTGCCGACCTCTATGCAGCGGGCCTGTCGTCCTTTGCCTCGGTCCAGCTGATGCTGGCGCTCGAGGAGCGATTCGACATCGAGTTTCCGGACAGCATGCTGAACCGGAAATCGTTCCAGAGCATCGAGGCGATCGCCCGCACCGTCACGACCATCATGGAAGATAGAAAGGTCGCGTGATGAACATCCCGGTCAATATTGCAGCGGGCAGCCTGACTGAACGGGCGGCCCGCGTCGCCGCCGTGGCGCGTGCCTTTGCCGACGCCGTCGACCGCCAGGGGCGGTTCCCCCGCGAAGCCGTGGACGCCATGAAGGCGGAGCGGCTGCTGTCGATCCAGATCCCTACCGAGCTGGGCGGCGAAGGCGCGAGGACCGGCGAGATCGCCGAACTCTGCTCCATCATCAGCCAGGCCTGCTCGTCCTCGGCCATGATCTTCGCCATGCATCACATCAAGCTTTCGAGCCTGGTGGAACATGGGGTCGATACGGAGTGGCATCGCGGCTTCATGCGCCGGGTGGTGTCCGAACAGCTGCTGATCGCGTCGGCGACGACCGAGGGCGGCATCGGCGGCAACCTGCGCAACTCGATCTGCGCGGTCGAGGTGGACGGCGATATCTGCCGCCTGACCAAGGACGCAACCGTGATCTCCTACGCCCAGGAGGCCGACGCCATCCTGATCACCTCGCGCGCCCACAAGGATGCCGCGACGAGCGACCAGGTGATGACCGTCTTCACCAAGGACCAGTACAGCCTCGTCAAGACGCAGGACTGGGACACGCTCGGCATGCGCGGAACCTGCTCCGAAGGCTTCCTGTTCACCGGCGAGGCTCCGGCCAAGCAGATCTTCCCGAAGCCCTTCGCCGAGATCGCGGCGCAGTCGATGCTGGCCAACAGCCATATCCTGTGGAGTGGCGTCTGGTATGGCATCGCCGTCGACGCCGTGTCGCGGGCGCAGAATTTCGTCCGGGCGGCCGCCCGCAAGCAGCCCGGCACGGTTCCGCCCGGCGCGTTGCGTCTCGCCGAGGTTTCCAACCTGCTGCAGATGATGAAGTCCAACGTCGTCGCAGCGGTGAAGGCCTATGAAGAAGCCAAGCACGACGAGGACAAGCTCTCGACAGCGGGCTTTGCGGTGGCGATGAACAATGTCAAGATCGCCTCGTCGGAGACGGTGCTGACCATCATCAACCACGCCATGCTGATCTGCGGCATCATGGGCTACAAGAACGGTACGCCCTACAGTGTCGGACGGCACCTGCGCGACGCACATTCGGCCCAGCTGATGATCTCCAACGACCGCATCCTCGGCAACACGTCGAACATGCTTCTCATCCACAAGCAGGACACCAGCCTGCTGGGGTGAGGCGCCTCTTTCGACATCAGACGTTGCCGCGACAGAAACCTATCCATTTCATGATGAAAGGCCTTTGACCATGGACATGCAGGTATCCTTCCTCGACCGGCTGTTCGACGCCGGTCTGCTGATCGAGACGGGCGTCGACGGACTGTATGGCCGCTCCGGCCAGTTCGAAGACGTGATTACCGCCTTCGAGCGGCTGATCGACCGGGTCGCGAGCGGTGACGGCGCCGAGGCGTTGCGCTTTCCGCCCGGCATGGCGATGAGCTATTTCGAGAAGAGCGGCTACATGAAGAGCTTCCCGCAGCTGGCGGGGACCGTGCATTCCTTCTGCGGCAACGACCACGATCACCTCAGCCTGCTGCAATGCATGGAAGAGGGCAAGGACTGGACGCGCGAGCAGAAGTCGACCGACATCGCCCTGACGCCGGCCGCCTGCTACCCCCTCTACCCGACGATCGCCAAACGCGGTCCACTGCCGGTCACCGGCGGCCTCTACGACCTCCAGTCCTATTGCTTCCGGCACGAGCCGTCGAAGGAGCCGACGCGCCAGCAGATGTTCCGCATGCGCGAGCATGTCTGCATGGGCACGTCGGACCACGTGACCGAGTTCCGCCAGAAGTGGATGGACCGTGGCGTGAAGATGATGCGCGATCTTGGCCTGGAGGTGGAGATCGACGTGGCGAACGACCCGTTCTTCGGTCGCGCCGGGCGCCTGCTCGCCAACAATCAGCGCGACCAGAACCTGAAGTTCGAGCTCCTGATCCCGGTCAATATCGGCGCCAATCCTACGGCCTGCATGAGCTTCAACTACCATCAGGACGCCTTCGGACAGAAATGGGGACTCAGCCTCGAAGACGGCAGCGTCGCGCACACCGCCTGCGTCGGCTTCGGTCTCGAGCGCATCGCGCTCGCGCTCTTTGCCCACCACGGCCTCGACGTGAAGCAATGGCCGGAGCACGTCCGGACGACGCTCTGGGGGTAATCGAATGACCGCCGTCTTTCCGACGCTGAGGCCGGAGGCCTACCGGCCGCATGCGCTGCATTCCAGCGAGCGCATCTGGCCGGAAACCAACTGCTACGTGGATCTCTGGATCGAGGTCCTCCATTCGATGGGCCTGCCGCCGGAGGCCATGCTCGGCTTCACGGTGACGCAGGACTTCGAGGGCGACCAGTTCACCTTCTTCAAGGTGCCGCTCGAGGATTTGGAAGCGCTCTATGGCATCCGGGTCACCGAACTCGCGATCTTCGACCGGGTGGAGGATCACATCGCCCAGCAGATCGATCGCGGGCGGCTGTGCCTGGTGGAGATGGACAGCTTCTTCATGCCCGACACCCAGGGCGTGGCCTATCGCAGCGAGCACGGCAAGACGACGGTCGCGGTCAACCGCCTGTCGGAGAAGGACCGCGAAATCGACTATTTCCACAATGGCGGCTACTACCGCCTGTCGGGGGAGGATTTCGACGGCCTGTTCGGGCGTCTCTATCCGGAGGGCTCACCGCCCTTCCTCCCCTATACCGAATTCGCTAAGCTGCCCGAGCAGCTGCCCGAGGAATCTGCTCTGCGCGGACGCGCCCGGCACCTGCTCGCGCGGCATGTCGAGCGGATGCCTACAGACAATCCGGTGGCGGCCTTTGCCCGCGTCCTGCCCGACCAGGTCGGCGCAGTCGCCGATCGGCCTTTCGGATTCTTCCACAAATATGCCTTCAACACGCTCCGGCAGCTCGGCGCCAATTTCGAGCTGCTCGCGGCCCATCTCGGCTGGCTGGCCGAGAAGACCGAGCATGCAGAAGCGGTGGCCGCAGCACTCCGCATTGCCGAGACGGCCAAGAGCGTGCAGTTCCAGCTCGCCCGCGCCGTGACACGGCGCAAGTTCGACACGCTTGCCCAGGGACTTGATCCGGCGGTCGAAGCGTGGGACCAACTGAGCCGCCTGTTGCGATCGGCCTAGCCGGTCGAGGCCAGACGAACCGGTGCCCGCCCTGACCGGGTGCCCGTGAGAGCGCGAGGGGGCATGACGACTTCGAGGGGACTGGGTAACCGCGGCGACCGGCCGCTCGACAGCGGCTGGCAGCTCGTCGTGTCGGATGCGGGGCAGTTTTCGCATCCCGACGACATCCCGGCGGCCCAGCGGCGAATCCCTGGAATCGTTCCCGGAACGGTGGCGCAGGCGCTCGAGGCCGCGGGCCGCTTCGACCGTACGGCACCCGTGCCGCTCGACAACCGCGACTTCTGGTACCTTCTCGACCTCGCGGGCGACGCCCCAGGCCCCGCTCGGCTCGCTTTCGAGGGGCTGGCGACGATCGCCGAGGTCTATCTCAACGGCGAACGCATCCTCGACAGCCGCAGTCAGTTCGTCAGCCACGACGTGCCGGCGACGCTTGCCGGCGGCGACCGGCTGGCCATCGTCTTCCGGGCGCTAGCGCCGCATCTCAAGGCCTCCGGCCCGCGCGCCAAATGGCGGCCGCAGATGATCACGCCGCCCGGCATGCGGATGGTGCGGGCGACGCTTCTGGGGCACATGCCAGGCTGGTGCCCGGACATCCATGCCATCGGTCCCTGGCGGCCGATCCATCTGCTGCGCGAAGGCGGGGTGGAGATCGAGGATATCAGGATCGCCGCCGGACTTTCCTCCGAGGGCGAGGGACTGCTTGACGTTTCCTTCCGGTTTTCCGGCCGGGCGAGCGATCTCCGGCTGCTCTGCGGCGAACTGGTTGCACCTGTCACGATCGCGCCAGAGGGGCGGCTGCATGCAGCGCTCGCCGTTGCAAATGCCGAACCTTGGTGGCCGCATACCCATGGCCGCCCGCATCTCTATCCCCTGTCGCTCGTGGTCGACGGGCGGCAGCTGCCGCTGGGCAAGGTCGGCTTCCGCAACCTCGCCCTCGACCGCGGCGCAGACGGCCGCGGCTTCGGCATCGTCGTCAACGGCGTACCAGTCTTCTGCCGGGGGGCCGTCTGGACCACGGCCGACATTGCCGCCCTGCCGGGCGGCCGCCGCGCCTACGAGCCGTGGTTGCGGCTCGCCCAGGCCGCCGGGATGAACATGATCCGGGTCGGCGGCACCATGGCCTATGAGACACGCGATTTCTTCGACCTCTGCGACGAACTCGGCATCCTGGTCTGGCAGGACTTCATGTTCGCCAATTTCGACTATCCGGCCTCCGACCCCGACTTCGCCGATCTCGTGCGGCGGGAGGCGGAAGACCTGCTTGGCGCGTTGCAAGGCTCGCCCTCGCTCGCGGTGCTCTGCGGCGGGTCCGAAATCTACCAGCAGGCGGCAATGATGGGGCTGCCGGCCCGTCTCTGGCCAGGTCCCGTCACCGAGGAGATCCTGCCCGCCGCCTATGAGGCGCTGCGCCCGGACGTCATCTACGTGCCCAACACCCCGTTCGTCGGGGCGATGCCGTTTTCTCCCAACGAGGGCATTACCCACTACTACGGCGTCGGCGCCTATTGCCGGCCGCTCGAGGATGCCCGCCGCGCCGAGGTGCGGTTCAGCGCGGAGAGCCTGGCCTTCGCCCAGGTGCCGGAACAGGCGACGCTCGACGCCCATCTTGCCGTGCCTGCCGTGCACCATCCGGCGTGGAAGGCGCGGGTGCCGCGCGACCGCGGCGCCTCCTGGGACTTCGAGGATGTGCGCGACCACTATCTCGAGGCGCTCTATGGCCTCGATCCGGCGCGTCTCCGCCGCGAGGATCCGGGCCGCTATCTCGAATTCTCACGGGCAACAACTGCGGAAGTGAGCGAAGCGACCTATGGCGAATGGCGCCGGCCGGGCTCGACCTGCCGCGGTGCCCTGGTGTGGACGCTGCAGGACCTGCTGCCCGGCGCAGGCTGGGGTGTGATCGATTCCACCGGCCTGCCCAAGCCGGTCTGGCACGGGCTGCGTCGCGCCTTCCGGCCGGTGCAGATCCTGCTCTCCGACGAGGGGACCAACGGGCTCTTCCTCCATGTGCTGAACGAGACGGCCGAGACGCTCGCTGCCAGCATCGAGCTCGCAGCGCTGCGTGATGGGTTCCAGCCGGTCGTCTCGGGAAGGCGCGACCTGCTGCTCGAGCCGCGCGGACGGGTGAGCATTCCCGCCACGGAGCTGTTCGGCGCCTTTTTCGACACGACCTATGCGTTCCGTTTCGGCCCCCCGGCGCACGACGTCACGGTTGCTCGGATGCGGGTGGGAGAGGCCGGGTGCCTCGACGCCTTCCACTTCCCCCGCGGCCGGATGGCCGCGATGCGTCCCGCCGTGCTCAGCGCCGAACTCGGCGAGGACGCGGAGGGGACGTTCGTCGCCCTGACTGCCGACCGGCTGGCGCAATCAGTGAGCCTCGCCTTTCCCGGTTTCCTGCCGGACGACAACTGGTTCCACCTCGCGCCGGGCGAGGAGAAGCGCGTGCGGCTTTCTCCGTTCGGCAGCCGTGCCGAGCGGCCGAGCGGGGAAATCCGCCAGCTCGGCTCCCCGACCGCAATCCATTTGTGAGGACATCATGAAGACTCGCGCCCTCTCTTTCGCCGCCGTCCTGGCCATGCTTGTGCAGGTCGCGCAACCGGCCCTTGCGGGCACCGCCTGTTTTCGCGGCATCAACATTTCCGGCGCCGAGTTCGGGGCCTCCGACGGCGTGATCGACCACGACTACACCTATCCGTCGATCGCCACGCTCGACTATTTCGCAGGCAAGGGCTTCAACAGCATCCGTCTGCCCTTCGCCTGGGATCGCCTGCAGCCGGTACTGATGGGCGAATTCAACGAAGCCGAACTGTCGCGGCTGATGGAGACGGTGGAACTCATCCGGGCGCGCGGGATGAAGACCATTCTCGACCCGCACAATTTCGGCCGCTACCGCGGCCAGCCTATCGGCACCGATGCCGTGCCGGATGCCGCCTTTGCCGATTTCTGGGCGCGGCTCGCGCGGCTCTACGCCAATGACGACGCCGTCGTCTTCGGCCTGATGAACGAACCCAACCAGATGCCGGTCGCCGCTTGGGTGCAGTCGGCGAACGCCGCCACCGCCGCGATCCGCGGCAAGGCGCGGGCCAACAATCTCATCCTCGTGCCCGGCACCGCCTGGACCGGAGCGCACAGCTGGATGGTGCCTGTCGACGGCGCGCCGAACGGTGTCGCGCTCAAGGACTTCCATGATCCCGCCAACAATTTCGCCTTCGAGGTGCACCAATATTTCGACGACGATTTCTCCGGCACCAAGGGCAACTGCTCCCGCGCCGGCGACGCCGTCGCTGCGGTCAAGACCTTCACCGACTGGCTGAGGGCAAACAAGGCGCGGGGCATGCTGGGAGAATTCGGCATTCCCGGCACCGGGGACTGCGTGGCGGGCCTGAAGGCGATGGTCGATGTCGTCGAGACCAACAAGGATGTCTGGACAGGCTGGACCTACTGGGTGGCGGGCGACTGGTGGTCGCCGGAGGAGCCGCTCAACATCCAGCCGACCAAGGACGGCGACCGGCCGCAGCTTCAGGGTCTTGCGCCGGCGCTTCGCGACCTCTCGGCGGACGGAACCGCCTGCCCTGCTCTGGAGCGCGGCTGAGCCGGGGTCAACCGGTCCCAGAACGAGCGGATCCGCGGCCAGTCGACGGCGGCCGCGGTGCCGGCCATGAACCACATCAGGGCACCGGTTTTGATCGAATAGAACGAGTTTGAGATCACCATGATGAGAACGAGGTAGAGAAACATCATGGAAAGGAAATTCCAGCCGCGGGCGCTGCGCAATGGCTGGAAGACGAGAAGCGCCCAGAGCCCGGCCACGCCGATAAGCCCGAATTTCGTCAGCGTATAGGCCATGCCGGAATCGGCGGTGAACCTGTCCGTCGTCTCGACTCCGAGAACGACAGCCACGGGCAATTTCGACACGATTCCCGCCGTGACCGTCAAACGGCCCGTCAAGCTGTTGTCGCCAGCGTCGGTGGCCGACTGCAGGCCGTATACGCCGATGGCGGCGAAGACCAAAAACGGCAGGACCAGCCAGACCGGGCGGGGAATGACCCGGTAGAAGGGTGCCAGCAGCGCCATCAGGATGCAGGTGAAGAGGCCGAATCGCGCGTCAGCCAGCGTCACCATCGTCAGGGCGGCGGCGAAGAGGAACCACCGCCAACGCCAGCCTCGACGGAACAATGCCCAGGCGAAGATGATGGCGCCAAAATTGCCCATCGAGACCGGTTCGAGGAACACCGAGGACACCCGATGCTGACCGAGGAAGGACAAAAGCGTGCGTGGCTCGGGACGGTTGCCAGAAATGAACAGACCCTTGGTCGCGCCCATTGCCTCCGACGGCAGGACGGTGCCGCGGGAGATGTAATAGCCGAGCACATTGAAGTAGTCGAGATAGGTGTCGAGGGCGGCGAACTCGAAGATCGCGAAAACCAGGACGATGACGGCCGACCAGAGCGCCAGCCCGTCGGCGAGCCGTGCATCGGCGAGGCGGGCGCCCATCGCAAAGAAGATCACGGGAATGAAGATGTCCCGCAAAGCCTTGAGATCGTTCTGTCCCCTGAGCGCGAACAGGAAAATCATATATGTGACGAATATGCCGAGCACGAGATAGAGGCCGGCGCGACGGTCGGCCGCCACCAGGAAGGCCATGCCGATGATCATCAGTTCCATCAGCATGACATGGGTGTCCCGCACCGTCATGATGCGGGTATTGACGAAGCACAGGAAGAAATTGAACGTAAGGCCGCCGAGGACCGTCGATACTGCCAGAAACCGCAACAGCGCCGTGGCGCTCCCGCCGGCCCTGAATTCAGCCTGATCGAAAGTGACGACCGCCATGTCCGGCCCCTCAGGCAACGTTGCCGAGCGTGATCGTGCCCAGCATGCGATCGCGCCAGGGTGCAAGGGAATCGACGAGTTCGTCCAGCCGTTCCTCCTCGCCGTCGCGCGCGACCAGCATGATGCCGTTCGCCTGGTCGAGGAGTTCGCCGAGATGGTGCCGGGCCTCCTCGCCATTGGCGTCTATGATGATGAAATCGGCCTTCCGTCGACTCCCGGCGAAGGCGGAGAAGGTGGGTGCGGTGCGATCCGATCCCGACCCGCCGGTCGCAAGCCGGCGGAACTTCAGGCGGTCGGCAAGCGGCGCTTCCGCGGCAGTCGCATCATGTCCGCCCGAACCCTCGGAATAGAGCACCTCCTTGTGCTTGCGGTGCAGCGCGTCGGCGACGTCGGGTACGAGCCGGCCGGTTCCGTTGTCGTTGTCGGGCGAGATGAAGAGGATGGTCGACGGCTGCTCGCCGGAATGCTGCATCAGCGCCTCGGCGGCACGGGAGAGGCCGATCTGGATGCTCCTGTCGGGGCGGGCCGCCTCAAGGAACTGGCGGCCGGACAGCATGGCAGGCCTGTGCGCGGGCGTCATGGCCGGTATATGGGCGATGACTGGCAGCCGCGCCGGGGCGCGCGTCGCCTCCGTGGCGGCCGGAATGGTATCGGCAGTACCTTTTTCGGCGGCCGGTGCGGCGGCAACGTCCTGCGGCCGTGCCGCCAAGGCCGCTGTCCTTTCGCGCGGCTCGCCGCCGACGGCGAGCATCCGCGAGAGAACCTCCCTCAGCACCGCAAGGCCGCTGCCGAGCGCGATGCCGAAAAGCGCGCCGGCCGCGATCAAGATGAGCTTGAGCACGAAAGACGTGCCGCCGCCGGGCACGGCTGACGAGATGACACGCGAATTGTTGAGATTGGCCGAGTCGCGCTCGCCGAGTTCGCTGGCGCGCGTGAGCAGGGTCTTGTAGAGCGCCCGCAGGGCGTCGATCTCACTCTGGAGCTGCCGAGCCTTGATCCCGGTCTCGCTGGTATCGAGGCTGGACGCAGTCAGGGAGTCGAGTCGCCGCTGCAACGCAGCGGCATTGGCCTCGGCTCGCTCGAGCCCACCCTTCAGCGACTGGCGGATCCGTCCGAGCTCCTGCTCCATCTCCTGACGAAGCCCGGCGACCTGGGAGCGTGCGGCCTGCATCTGCGGGTGATTGGCGCCGAGGGTGGTCGACATCTGGTCCGCCCGCGCCACGAGATCGGCATAGCGGCTTCGCATGGCGCTCAGCGCTGTCGACGACAGCGCTTCGGGAATGCCCCCCGCCTCGATCGAGCCGACCGTGAGACCCTTGATCTGGTTATAGTTGGCGCGCTTGGTTTCGAGATCGGCCCGGGCGGCGATCAGTTGTCGGTTGACGCCCTCGACCTGCTGGTCGATCACGAGGTTCTGCTGCGGGCCGGTGGCGACGAGGTTGTTCGCCTCCTTGAACTTCTCGAGCTCCTCTTCGGCTCTGCGCATCTTGTCGGCGAGTTGCTGCGCCTGCAGCTGGAAGGCGCTGCCGACCCGGGACGTGGCGTCGGCACGGGCGTCGTGCAGGCGCTGGATATAGATCGACGCCACGGTGTTTGCGACCTTGGCGGCCATGGCGGCGTCACGATGCTTGGCCGTCAGCGTCAGCACGAAGGAGGAGCCCTCGCGTTCGACGAGCAGGTTCTTCTTCAGGACGGCGGCGGCAGTCACCCGTGCGACGTCGCGGTCATTGACCCCCGTGGGGTTGTAGTAGCGATCCGACGTCAGGTTGAGCTTGTCGACCACAGGATTGAGCACCTCGCCCGACAGCACGATGAAGATCTGGCTCGAAATCGCCGCATCATCCTGGCCGAGCGGCTGGCCGAGGCGCGGATCGGGCGGACTCGCCGAAAGGCCCTGCGGGTCGATGAGAATCTCCGTCGTGGCCTGGAAGACGGGCTTGCGCAAGACGATGAAGGCAGCGGCAACCCCGGCGCAGAGCACCATCGTCACCACGACATAAAGCCAGCGTCTCAGAAGGATGCCTGGCAGCTGAAAAATGTCGATGCCCATTGGTCGCCTGTCCCTGGCCGGCGGGCCGGCCATACATGAAGCGTCCCGATCCGCGCGTCGCCGGGACATGGGCGCACTCTTTCAAATCATGGTTAACAGGGGGTAAGCAGACGCGAAAAGAGGGCGGAAAGGCACGCCAAGGCATTAACCAAGCTGGCGGAAAGCCGCCCTCCGGCCGCGTGGATTAACCGCCTTGCCAGAGCTTTCCGCTAGCGTATGTCCGGGAAAGCCAAGACCACCGGAACGCCATGAAGCCTCTCGACCACGCGACCCTCGCCCAAGGCGCCGTGCGCCTCTGTGCACCGCTCATCGTACATGTCGTGCGCCAATTCCTGCCCAATCGCGGCGGGCTGGAAGATGTCGTCTACAACCTGGCGCGACAGACGCTCGCCGCCGGCTACCGGGTCCGTGTGGTGACGCTCGACACGCTGTTTTCCGACCGCGGCACACGATTGCCGGCGCGAGAGACCATCGACGGGATCGACGTCGTCCGGATCCCGTGGCGCGGATCAACGCGCTACCCTCTCGCCCCGTCCGTCCTCCGGCATATCGCCGATGCCGACCTCGTCCATGTCCATGCGATCGACTTCTTCTTCGATTTCCTCGCAATGACGCGGTTCATCCACCGGCGCCCAATGCTGGCGACGACCCATGGCGGCTACTTCCACACGCAGCGCTTCCGGGCGATCAAGCGGATCTGGTTCCAGACGCTGACGCGCTTCTCCGCTTCCCGCTATGCCGCGGTGGTCGGCTGCAGCCAGTCCGACCTCGACACCTTCTCGCGGATCGCGCCCCGCAGGACGCTGATGATCGAGAACGGCACGGATACCGGCAAATTCGCCGGTGCGAGTGCCACCGAGCCGCGGCATCGTCTCGTCACCATCGGACGATTTTCGTCGAACAAGCGCCTCGACAGGCTGATCGATACGGCAGCTGAACTCTGCCGCCGTGACATGCGCTGGCATCTCGACATCATCGGCGTGCCCTCGGACTTGACCGTCGCCGATCTCGAACACCGGATCGCGGACCGTGGGGTCTCCGGCAATGTGATGGTGCGACAGGGCCTCGGCAATGCCGAGATCGCGTCGCTTATGGGCCGCGCGTCGATCTTCGCCTCGGCGTCGGAATATGAGGGCTTCGGCCTGGTGGCGGTGGAGGCAATGAGCGCCGGGCTGCTACCTGTCCTGCAAGGCAATGCCGCCTATGGGGCGCTGGCATCGCGCCATCCCGACATCCGCCTTGCCGACTATGCCGATCCCGTCCTGGCCGCGACGGCGATCGAGGACGCTCTAGCCGCACTGACCTCGGATTCACGCCTTCGACCCCGTCTCATGGAGGCGGCCAACCTCTATTCGTGGGACCATGCCGCAGAGAGCTATCTGGCGTCCTATCGCGGTATCATCGGACTCGCCCCGTCATGACGCGCGTCCTGATCGTGACGGCGCAGCATTTCGCCAGCCAGCCGCGCAAGGTCGACCTGCATTTCATGGCCGATGCGCTGAATGCGCGCGGCGTTCCTGTCGATTTCCTGTCAATGCGGCTAAGCCTGTTGAGCCGCTACGCTGGCGACGAGCGTTGGCACTTCGCCCGCGGCAGGCCGCGAAACCGGTGGACCGAGATATCACCGCTACAACGGGAGTTCGTCTGGACAAGCTTTCTGCACCCGGTGGCGACGGGCCGAAGCTGGGTCAATCGACTGACGGAGCCCTACGCAAGACGGTACGGCGCCCGGATCCCGTCCGCGGTCGGCCGGGATCTGTCGACTTACAGCCACATTCTCGTCGAGAGCGGCATTTCCGCGCTGACCCTACCCGAATTGCGGCGGCGCGCGCCGAGGGCCCGTCTGATCTATCATGCGGCAGACCGGTTGGCGACGATCGGAGCCCATCCCGCCGCCCACCGGGTGCTCCGAGAGGCGATCGGCTCCATCGACCTCGTGCATGTGATGGCCGAGGCCATCCGTGCGGATGTTCCCGAAGGCGCGCGCATTCTCCATCTCGCTCATGGGATCGACAAAGCTGCGTTCGACGCAGCGACGACCAACCCCTACACGACATCGCGCAACGCGGTGAGCGTCGGTGACATGCTGTTCGACGCCGCCGCGGTCGCGACGATGGCGCGGGCGTTCCCAGACTGGACGTTCCACCTGTTCGGCCGACGGGCGCGGATCGGGGATCCGCCGGCCAACGTGATCACCCATGGCGAAGTGCCCTTCGCCGAGATCGTCGGTTTCATCAAACATGCCGATATCGGGATCGCACCCTATCGGGCGACTCGCGATGCCGACTATCTGAGCCAGTCCAGCCTGAAGATGATCCAGTACAGCTATTGCCGGCTGCCGATCGTCGCGCCGGTGTTCGCGGCCGCCGGGCGCCGCCACGTGCTAGCCTACGATACGGGTTCTCCGGAGACGATGATTGCCGCCTTCGCGGCGGCAATCCGCTTCGACCGCACCGCGATCGACACGTCCGGCGTGCTCGATTGGGAGGAAAAGACGATGAAGCTGTTCGGAATCGAAGGCCAGTCTCTGGCGGCGGCGCAAAGAATTGGCGACGATCACCGGCAGTCGGCCTAGACGTCCGAATAGCCGGGGACCCATTAACCTCCCTCATGTGTTGTTCGATTGGCCAGGATACACGCTTTAAGGAAATGTTTCAGTTCGCAATGTATAGAAAACACAAAAGCCGCTGACGAATTACGGACCGGTTCGCCATGCCATCTTCTTTTCTCCTCGACAATATTCGCAGCCAGTTCCGCACTCTCAAGCAGGACGGACCGGCGGCGGCGCTCGTGCGGCTGGCTGATATCGGGCGGGTCAAGACCAGCCGGATGTTCGAAGAAGTCGCCTCCCGGACCCCGTTGGGCAAAATGCTCGGCCGCGCCTATTGCGGTCCGGGTATCGCTGTGACGTTCCACGAAATCCATGCGGACGTGGATGCCGAGCTGCGGACCGGCTGTGATATTCACCAGGTCGAGCGGGTGGTCAGAGCCCTCCGCACCACGGGACGCGAGATCGTCACTCTCGACGAAGGGTTCCGGAGGCTCGCAGATCCCGACGCCAAGCCCTTCGCGCTCCTGACCTTCGATGACGCCTATCGCGACAATCTCACCAATGCACTACCGGTCCTTGAACGCCTGGACGCGCCGATGGCCCTCTTCGTGCCGACCGGCATGATCAACCGGGACACCTACGCCTGGTGGCTGGGGCTGAGGGCGTGGATCCTCGGACGGGACGCGATCGACGTGCCGCCGATGAACCGCCGGTTCGAATGTCCAGATCTTGCCAGCAAACTATCTACCCTGCGGCAGGTGACCGCCTGGATCGTGGCGAGCCAGGACAATGCCGATCTGCTGAAGCCAGTCTTCGCCGGGAACGGCATCGACATAGCCGGCCTCGTCGACCGCTATGCGATGACGGAAGCCGAGCTCGTCAGTATGGCCGGGCATCCGCTTGTTACGATCGGTGCCCACACGACCACCCATCGCATCTTGTCCAGTCTGGCCGAGGCGGAAGTGCTGGCGGAGCTGCGGAACAACAAGGCCTATCTCGAGACATTGCTCGGTCGGGCGGTGGACTTCCTCGCCTATCCCTATGGCACGCCGGGAACCTGCGGCGAACGCGAGGCTCGGGCGGCCGCGACCGCGGGTTTCCGGGCCAGCTTCACGACGCGACCGAGCCATCTTTTCCCCGACCATCGGCGGCATCCGCATCTCCTGCCTCGGATTGACATGGGTTTCGCGCCGCAGAGCCGGGCGGCCTTGGCGAGCCGGCTGAGCGGACTTCACCGGGCGCTGACGAGTGGCTTCGGAGACCCGGTGGCAATCCTGGCGTAAAACTGCCCTGAAACGGGACGGCGGCCGAAGCAGACTGGTCTGAAATGAGACATGCCAGCGCAGATTCTGCCGTCCCGGGGCCGGTTTCGCAGGTCTTAATGAATTCGTAACACGATGAGCCGCAAGGCTACATTATGAAACAACACGAGCAGGCAGAAGAATGTGCCGCAGGCGGGTCATGATGGACCAGACACAGCATCGATGCAGGATGCACGGACACCTGGCGACGATCGGAGGCGCGGCGTGGCAAATCTGCTGACCGCATCCGTGACCAGCACGGTTGCCGGCGTCGTGTCCCTTGCGCTCGGCTTCATCGCCAATGTGGTGACCGCGCGGCTTCTCGGTGCCCATGGAACCGGCCTCGTTGCCTTCGCCATCTGGTTCGCCACGGTCACCACAACGGTGGCCGGGCTCGGAATCCAGAACATTCTCCTGCGCTATATCGGCAGCCCCACGGAAACGGGGGAAGGCGGCACCGGCCTCGCCCGCGTGCTGCTTCGGCCCTACACGCTGACCACGCTGCTGTCGGCGGGCGGTATCCTGCTCTGGGCCGGTTACAAATGGCAGTCTGGGAACAGCGAAGGTGCCGCGGTGTGGATCGCCACGGCAATCTTCAGCATCATCTTCGCCTATGCCAGCCTCTCGCTCAGCGCCGCGCGCGGCTTCCGCGATTTCGCCACGTCCTCGCGCCAGATCTTCATCGGCTGCATGGCCCAGGTGCCCGCCGTCCTGTTCGGCGCCTATTTCTTCGGGGCTGCCGGAGCGCTCCTTGGGCAGATGGTGCGGCACTTGCCCACCGCGCTGGCCTTGCGGAAATATGTCGGACCAAAGGCCGCGGGTGAAGTCGTGACGCCAGCGATGCGCTCCTTTGGCCGCAACACCTGGCTGTCCAGCGTCATCGGGCTCTTCATCTGGACGCGCATAGAGTTCGTGTTCCTCGCCATAAACCACGAGGCCGCCGATGTCGGCTATTTCGCGGTCGGCATGACGCTGGCAGGCCTGGTCGTACAGCTGCCCGAGCAGATGTCGGCGGCGCTGATGCCCTATTTCGGCCGACACCATGACAACAACGACCTGGTACAGCTTGAGCGCTCCTACCAGCGCGTGTTCCGGTGGGTGGGCCTTTTCATCTTCCCGATCTGCTTTGGCGGGGCGGCGATTATGTTCGAACTGTTGCCGCTGCTGTTCGGCGCCGAATTCGTGCCGGCTGTGCCATCGGCCACCATCCTGCTCGCGACGGCCTGCATCACCGCGATGACGATCTTTCCGTCTGCAATGATCTCGGCACGCGAGCGGAGCATATTCTTCATCTGGGCATCTCCCGCAATCGCTGGCGTCATGGTCGTCCTGCTCTGGCTGATCGTGCCTGCCAATGGGGCAGTCGGCGCATCCATTGCCCGTGCGCTCGTGCATTCGATCTGGCTTGCGGCACTCGTCGGCTATTGCTGGTCCCGCCTGGCGATGGCTCCACCCCTTTTCGACCTGCTGCGGATCGCCGCAAGCGCCGGGGCATGCGCGGGGGGCGCCTACCTGGTGCTCTGGATGGTGGGGGGCATACCCGGCCTGGTGCTCTCGATCGCCGCCGGCGCGCTCGTCTATATGCTGAGTCTCAGACTGACCGGCGCCATTCCGGCGGAAGACGTGGAAACACTCGGTCACAATCTCGGCTCGGCATTGCCGGGTCCGGTCGCTCGCCTGGCGATCTCTGCAATCCAGCTTATTGCGGCCTCCCGTTCAAGCAAGGTGATATCCTCATGACCCAGGACAGCATGGCAGGAATGCAGCCGATCGCCCTTCGCAACGGCTTCGGCCTGATGCATCGCGGCGCAACGGCACGCGGCGTCGGCATGGTTCTCTGCAGCCCATGGGGGATTCACGAGATCGCAGCACGCAAGGTACTATTCCAAATGGCCGCGCGTCTTGCCGATGCCGGCGTCCCAGTCATCCGCTTCGACTATCCAGGGACTGCGGACGCCATCGGCATCGGCGCCGAGCGGATGGCCACCTGGGTGGATGCGGCCACCGACGCGGCCGACGCCCTGAAGCTGCGATGCGGCATCGAGAGCATCGTCTTCGGCGGGATCGGACTCGGCGCAACCGTGGCTCTACTCGCTGCGGCCGCCAAGGAAGACTGTTGCGGTCTTGCGCTTCTGGCGCCCGTCGTGAGTGGCCGCCGGTATCTGCGCGAGATCGCACTCGGCGCTCCGGTCGTGGAGGAGGGCCTGGGGATTCGCGCCGATCAGCGGCCCACAGGTGTTTCCATCGGCGGTATCGTCATGCCCGAGGGGGTGGCGGAAGATCTCGGTGCCGTGAACCTGCTGACCGCACCGATCGGCAGGCCCGTTCGCGCGCTCGTGGTGGCACGGCCATCACAGCCGCAGGAGGTCGAGCTCGGCGACAGGCTCGAGGCCGCCGGCTGGACGGTCGGACGCGCGACGTTCGACGGCTTCGAGGCAGCGCTCGACAATCCGACGCTCGCCGTGATGCCGGACAGCGTCGTGGAGGCCGTCGTCCAGTGGGGAAGCTCATTCGCCACCGACAGCCGTCCGGCGTCTTTTCTCGCCGAGGGCGTTCGGCGCGTTATAGTCCAGCGCGGGGGCCATTGCGAAGAGCCGGTGCTGTTTGCAAACGGCTTGTTCGGGGTGAGGACGCATCCGGACGACCGCGCTGCAACACCTACGGTGGTTTTTCTGAATTCCGGCTACGACCATCATGCCGGCTGGGCCTACCAGTGGGCGCGAATGGCCGCGTCACTCGCCGCGGACGGCATTGCTTCCTTGCGCTTCGACACGTCGAATGTCGGCGATAGCGTGTCGCGTTCCGGGGCCCCGGAACAGGTGATGTACAGCGTCACGCAGCAGGAAGATGTCCGGGCCGCGCTCGACTTTCTGGAGGCCGAAGGCGAGAGCCGGGGCGTCATCCTAGTCGGCCGCTGCAGTACGGCCTTCACCGGATTTCACTGCGCAGCGGCGGACCCGCGCATCCGCGACGCGATCCTGATCAATCCGCAGCGGATTATCTGGGACGACGAGGAAGATGTGGAAATCGCGATCCGGATCGGACCACGGCCACTGGCGGACTATCGGCGGAGAGCGATAAGCGGCCGGACCTTCAAGCGCCTCCTGGCGGGAGACATCGACGTCATTGGCGCCGCAAGAGGCGTCGGCGGACATCTGCTCCGCTCGCTCGCGGTGCGGGCCGCGCCACTGCTGGGTCCGCTTTCGAAGGCGAACCGCTTCCGCCACGCGTGCCACAGGATGATGAGCAACGTCTCGTCACGCGGCGCCGGGCTGCATTTCGTCTGCACGTCGTATGATACGAGTCTCGAGCAGATGGCTTACTATTTCGGACCGGACCACAAGGGCCTCGCTCGCCACCCGGGTGCACAACTCAGCATCATTGCCGATGCCGACCACAATGTCACGCCGCAGGCGGCGCATGACCATGTGCTCGACATCGTACTGCGCACCGCTCTGTCACGCGCCGACTCGCGGAGCGCCACGTCCGAAGGCCCAGTGAGCACACTCCCGTCGGGCGGTCGCCGCGCCGAACCGGTCCGGGCCTGACGGCCCGGTCCGTTCAATCGCTCAGCGTGTCGAAGAAGTCCTTCATCTTGGCGAAGAACCCGGTGGATTCCGGATTGTTCTCCTTGGAGGAGAGCTTCTGGAACTCTTCCAGCAGTTCGCGCTGGCGCTTGGTCAGCTTCTGCGGCGTTTCGACGGCGATCTGGACATAGAGATCACCTTGCTGGTGCGAACGCAGAACCGGCATGCCCTTGCCCTTGAGGCGGAACTGCTTTCCTGTCGGCGTGCCCTCGGGCACCGTGACACGGGACTTGGTGCCGTCGAGCGTCGAGATCTCGAATTTGCCGCCGAGGGCCGCCGTCACCATCGGGATGGTGACCATGCAGTAGAGGTCGGCGCCGTCGCGCTTGTAGAAGGAATGTGGCCTTACCGACATGAAGATGTAGAGGTCGCCCGACGGACCGCCGCGCAAGCCGGCCTCGCCCTCGCCCTGCAGGCGGATGCGGGTGCCGTCCTCGATGCCGGCCGGAATGTTGACCTGCAGCGACCGCTCTTCAGTGACACGGCCCTGGCCATGGCACTTGGTGCAGGGGTCGGCGATCGTCTGGCCGCGGCCCTGGCAGGTCGGGCAGGTGCGCTCGATCGAGAAGAAGCCCTGTGTCGCCCGCACCCGGCCGGAACCATGGCAGGTGGCGCAGGTCGTCGGCTTGGTGCCGGGCTTGGCGCCGGAGCCGGAACAGACATCGCAAGTGATCGAGGACGGCACGCGAATCTGCGCGACCTTGCCCGAATAGGCCTCCTCGAGCGAGATCTCCATGTTGTAGCGGAGATCCTCGCCGCGCTCGCGACCCTGGTTGCCGCCGCCCCGGCGACGGCCGCCCATCATTTCGCCGAAAATGTCCTCGAAAATGTCCGAGAAGCCGCCCGCGCCCTGGAATCCGCCGCCTGGGCCGGCACCGCCGCCATTCTCAAAGGCGGCGTGGCCGAAGCGATCATAGGCGGCCCGCTTTTGCGGGTCCTTGAGAGTCTCGTAGGCTTCGTTGATTTCCTTGAACTTTTTCTCGGCGGACGCATCGCCCGGATTCTTGTCCGGATGCCATTTCATCGCGAGCTTGCGGAAGGCGCTCTTGAGCTCCTTTTCGTCCGCCGTCTTGCTCACGCCGAGCGTTTCGTAAAAGTCAGCCTTTGCCATCTTCCCTTACCGGACGCGAAATACGCCTGAAACTCGAAAATCTGCGCTCCATCCTTCCCGCCTTCACTGCGCGTGCATGCGTGGCATCAGGGACGGAGGGGAGAAATGAGAGGGCCTGCAATCATCTTGCAGGCCCGGTTCCGTTCAGCGCTCAGGCCGACTTTTTCTTGTCGTCGCTGACGTCTTCGAAGTCGGCGTCGACGACATTGTCGTCATCCGCGCCGCCCTCGCCCGGGGCGGAGCCGTCCGCCTGCTGGGCTTCATACATGGCCTGGCCAAGCTTCATCGACGCCTCCATGAGGGTCTGGGTCTTGGCCTTGATGTCCTCGCCGTCGGCATTCTCGGATGCAACGGCGGCCTTGAGGGCCTCGATCGCCGAGGTGATCGCGTCGCGATCGGCCTGGGTGACCTTGTCGCCGTAGTCCTTCAGCGACTTCTCGGTCGAGTGGATCAGGCTTTCAGCCTGATTCTTGGCCTCGACGCTCTCGCGACGGCGCTTGTCGGCTTCGGCATTGGCCTCGGCGTCCTTCACCATCTTCTCGATCTCGCTGTCGGACAGACCGCCCGACGCCTGGATGCGGATCTGGTGCTCCTTGCCGGTGCCCTTGTCCTTGGCCGAGACCTGCACGATGCCGTTGGCGTCGATGTCGAAGGTGACCTCGATCTGCGGCACGCCGCGCGGCGCCGGCGGGATGCCGACCAGGTCGAACTGGCCGAGCAGCTTGTTGTCCTGGGCCATTTCGCGTTCGCCCTGGGCGACGCGGATGGTCACGGCCTGCTGGCCGTCCTCGGCCGTCGAGAAGATCTGGCTCTTCTTGGTCGGGATCGTCGTGTTGCGGTCGATCAGGCGGGTGAACACGCCGCCGAGCGTCTCGATGCCGAGCGACAGCGGGGTCACGTCGAGCAGCAGCACGTCCTTGACGTCGCCCTGCAGAACGCCGGCCTGGATCGCGGCGCCCATGGCAACGACTTCATCCGGGTTGACGCCCTTGTGGGGCTCCTTGCCGAACAGCTGCTTGACGACTTCCTGCACCTTGGGCATGCGGCTCATGCCGCCGACGAGAACCACCTCGTCGATCTCGCCGGCAGTGATGCCGGCATCCTTCAGCGCGGCCTTGCACGGCGCGACGGTGCGCTGCACGAGGTCGTCGACAAGGCTTTCGAACTTGGCGCGGGTCAGCTTCATCGTCAGGTGCTTCGGACCGGTCGCATCCGCCGTGATGAACGGCAGGTTGATTTCGGTCTGCTGCGAGGACGAGAGCTCGATCTTCGCCTTTTCGGCAGCTTCCTTGAGGCGCTGCAGCGCGAGCTTGTCGTTCTTGAGCTCGATGCCCTGTTCCTTCTTGAATTCGGCCGCGAGATACTCGACGAGCCGCATGTCAAAGTCTTCACCGCCGAGGAAGGTGTCGCCGTTGGTGGACTTCACTTCGAAGACGCCGTCGCCGATTTCCAGTACGGAAATATCGAAGGTGCCGCCGCCGAGGTCGTAGACCGCGATGGTCTTGCCATCCTTCTTGTCGAGACCGTAGGCGAGCGCCGCCGCAGTCGGTTCGTTGATGATGCGGAGCACTTCCAGGCCGGCGATCTTGCCGGCATCCTTGGTGGCCTGGCGCTGGGCGTCGTTGAAATAGGCGGGAACGGTGATGACCGCCTTCTCGACCTTCTCGCCGAGATAGGCTTCCGCCGTTTCCTTCATCTTCTGCAGGATCATTGCAGAGATCTGGGACGGCGAGTAGCCGGTGCCCCGGGCTTCGACCCAGGCGTCGCCATTGCCGGCCTTGACGATCTTGTAGGGAACCAGCGACTTGTCCTTCTCGACGGTCGGGTCCTCGTAGCGGCGGCCGATCAGGCGCTTGACCGCGAATACGGTGTTTTCGGGATTGGTGACGGCCTGGCGCTTGGCGGGCTGGCCGACAAGGCGCTCGCCGTCCTCGGTGAAAGCCACCATCGAGGGCGTGGTGCGCGCACCTTCGGAATTCTCGATGACCTTGGCGTCCTTGCCGTCCATGACGGAAACGCAGGAGTTGGTCGTTCCGAGGTCGATACCGATAACTTTTGCCATTTTACTTCTCTCCTCTAAGCAGGCTGCTTGGACCCGGTACCCGGCGTTCCCTCGGCAACCCCCGTTTGGATGGTTTCACTCAGATGCCTGAACATCATGCCGTTCAGGCCGATGCGGGGTATATAAGGAGGCCTCTTTTTCTGTGCAAGGCGGCGGGCGCCACCGATCGGCGCAAAATTCACCGTTTCGTGAGAGAAAAACAGCCCTGCGCAAGCCGCCGACCAGTAGCGCTCACCGGTCGAGGGTGCAGAAGCAGACCGGCCAGATCAATTGCCCATGAGGACGTCGAGCAGGGTGGAATTGGCCTTGCGCCGGTCTGGCGTGGCCCCTGTCGTCTCGCCGACGTCTGCCGGCGGCACGAGGCCGGGATTCTCGTCCTCGCGGCGGATCACCTCTCCGACGTCGGAGGGCGGCAGCGCCACCGCCTCGTCTGCCGGGCGGTCCTCCGGCAGGGCCTCATTTCGCGGCTTGACGGCGGTCCGGTTACCGGTGTCGGCCGGCTTGTCCTCACCGAGCGCGTGGCTGATCATCTCGAACAGCGTATCCTGGCTGGGATCCGCCGCGGGCTGATCGTCCGCCGCCACGGCGGGCGCGGTGGCGGCCGAGAGGCCGAAGAGCGGCGCGGGCGTCAGCCCCTGGTGCGCGGCGATCATGAACTGGCTCCAGGCCTTCGAGGGCAGGCCGCCGCCAGTGACCTTCTTCATGGAATCGCCGTCGTCGTTGCCGAACCATACGCCGGTCACGAGATTGGCGGTGTAGCCGACGAAGAGTGCGTCGCGGAAGGATTGGGTGGTGCCGGTCTTGCCGGCCGCCTGCCAGCCCGGGAGTTTGGCGTTCTTGCCGGTGCCGCGGGTGATGACGCCGGCCAGCATCTGGTTCATCTGCGCGGCGATCCGCTCGGAGACGACACGCGGCGGCGCCTCGGCAGTGCTCTCATAGAGCACTTTGCCGGAGACGGTGGTGACGCGCTGGATGATGTGCGGGGTCGCCTTGTAGCCGCCGTTCATGAAGGGCGCATAGGCGGAGGTCAATTCGACGAGCGACACTTCCGACGTGCCGAGCGCGATCGAGGCATTCTCCTGCATGTCCGTCTCGATGCCCATGCGGTGGGCGAACTTGATGACGTTCTGCGGCCCGGCTTCCATCACGAGCTGGGCGGCGATCGTATTGAGCGACTGGGCGAGCGCGCTCGCAACCGTCACCGGACCACGATACTTGTTGTCGTAATTGTCGGGCGTCCACTTGCCGATGCGAACAGGCGCGTCGTTGCGGATCGAGTCGGGACGCACACCCTGTTCGAGGGCGGCGGCATAGACGAAGGGCTTGAAGGCCGAGCCCGGCTGGCGCTTGGCCTTGGACGCGCGGTTGAATTGGCTCGCGGCATAATCGCGACCGCCGACCAGCGCGCGGATCGCACCCGTGCCGTCGATGGCGACGAGGGCCGCCTGGCTGGCATTTAGCTTCTTGCCTTCCTTGTCGAGCGTGTCCTTGATCGCCTTCTCTGCGGCTTTCTCCAAGGTGCGGTCGATGGTCGTATCGACGATCACGTCTTCCTTGACGTCACCGATCAGGCCCGGCAGCTCATCCATAACCATGTCGGCGGCATAATGCTCGGCGCCGGACCAGTAGCTCTTGGCCTTCTTCGGCTTGTTTTCCGCTGCGGCCACGAGCTCGTCATGGGTGATGTAGCCCTCTTCCTCCATGGCGGCGAGGACGAGCTTGGCGCGTTCCATCGCCCCTTCCGGGTTCTTGGCGGGCGAGAGCGCGGAGGGCGCCTTCAGAAGGCCGGCGAGGATCGCCGCCTCCGTCAGGTTCACGTCGCGCGCCGACTTGTTGAAGTAGCGCCGCGACGCTGCCTCGACGCCATAGGAATTGGAGCCGAAAAACACCCGGTTCAGATACATCGCCAGGATCTGGTCCTTGGAATATTTGCTCTCGAGCCAGAAGGCGAGCAGCACTTCCTGCACCTTGCGCTCGAGGGTACGGTCGGGCGTCAGGAACATGTTCTTGGCGAGCTGCTGGGTCACGGTGGAACCACCCTGCACCATGCGGCCGGACAGCGCATTGCGCAGCATGGCGCGCGAAAAGCCGATCGGGTCGAAGCCGAAATGCGAGTAGAACCGGCGGTCCTCGATCGCCATCACAGCGAGCGGGATATAGGGCGACATCGCATCAAGGGGGATCGCTTCGCCGCCAGTCGAGCCGCGATTGGCGAGGAGCTCGCCGTTGACATCGACGATCTTGATATTGGGCGGCCGGTCGGGCATCGCCCAGCTGTCGGCGCTCGGCATCCGCGCACCGTAATAGGCGACGAGACCCGCCACGCCGAGGCCGGCCCAAAGACCAAGAACCAGGCACCAATAGACCATGCTGCGAAGAAAGCCGAAGAAGCCGCCCGAGCGGCGGGTGCTCTTGCGGGCGGTCGGCTTGGACTTTCCGGAACGTCCACCGCGATCCCGCGGATCGGCACGAAGCTCGCTGTCACGGCCGCGTCTGCTCCCCTCGAAAGAAGGCTCGATCCTCGTCCTAGGCCGTGACTTTCCCGCCATTCCCTCGATTTCCGCTTCGCTTCTGACCCGGTGTCCGGGTGGACTCTAAATGTGGCCATTTAAAGGGTCGTTAAGGCTGAGGAAATGGACTTTGAACCACCATTGCTCGTGCTCGCGAAAACTCAACTTTCCGTGACTCGGCGGCCTTTTCGCGCCCTTTGCCGAACCTTTCGCGGTTCCACGGGTTGGCAGGCGGGTCCAACAAGAGACCGAACACAGGAGAAAACCATGTCCAAGATGATCAAGACCTCGCTCGTCGCCCTTTCTCTTCTTGCCGGCGCATCTGCCGGCTATGCCGCCAGCAATGGCGGCCCGGACGGACGCGGCCCCGGCATGAGCGACAGCCGGCCGGAGAACCGCATCGACGCACCCGACGTCTGGGAACGCAATGACATCGACCCTGGCAGCACCGGCTCGATCGACCGCTGCGATTCCGGCGCCTATGACGAGTTCGGCAACTGCGTCGCCGACCAGAACATGATGCGCTAAAGCCCCCAGATCCCCGAAAACGGAAGCCCCGGATCAGTCATTCGGGGCTTCTTTTTTGCACTGGAGTGGTCAATTTTCACCGCTGCGGCCGTAACGGCCGGAAAATCCACCGGCGGCGTTGCGGCGCCCGCAGCACCTGCGCTAGGCTCGGCCTTCCTTCAGGGCAGCGCGTGCCCACAGATCGCCGGACTACCGAATGAAACTCGATACGTTGCTGTCCCTACTGGCCGCAGGGCTGATTGCGCTTGCGCTTGGAGTCGGCGGCTGGACCCTTTCGGGAGACAGCAAAAGGCTGCTGTCAGAAGCCGAGCGCCGCCAGATCAGCATTACGGCCGAGGTAATGGGCACAGCGGTCGATCAGGCGGCAATGCTGTCGCTCACCCATGCCGAAGCCCTTGCCGGCGACCCGACAGTCAAGCGCCTGATGGCGGCGCGCGACCGCCCCGGCCTGCTCGCCTATACCCGGCCGCTCTATGAGCGGCTCGCCGCGACCGCCGGCGTCGACGTGATGCATTTTCACGACCCCGAGCTCCGGTCGTTCCTGAGAGTCACCGATCCGGACAATTTCGGGCAAGACCTGTCGCGGGTCCGACCGATGATCATCGCCGTCAACCGCCACCGCAAGACCGCCAAGGGGCTGGAATTCGGCGTGACCGGTCTCAGTCTTCGCGCCGCTGCGCCGATCGAGCAGAACGGGACGCTGGTCGGGACCGTCGAGGCCGGCATCGATCTCGGCGGACTTGCCGAGCTCGCCAAAGCGGCGACGGGCTCGGACTTCGCGATCTTCCTCGATGCCGCGGCGACCGCCGGCAAGACGGAGGGCGGCGCGCTCAAAATCGAGGCCGCCACCGATACCGCCTTCTTCGAAACCCTCCGCGCGTCCGGCTCCATACGGCTGTCGCGCACCGACTATTTCACCCAGGCCGATCTTGACGGGCGGACATACGGGATCATGGGACGGCCGCTTCTGGACTATAGCGGCGATATGATCGGGATGGTGATCACCACCTCGGACGTGACTTCGCTGCACGGTCATGTTTCTCGCTCGCTCGTGACGCTGGTCGCCGTCCTGTTGTCCGGCTTCCTCGTTACCTTCGCGGCCTTCATGATCGCGTTGCGCGCTTTCGTGCTCCGGCCGCTGGAGACGCTCGCCGCCTGGTGCTCCGACGCCGGCGGGGCCGACGGGACCCTGCCGCCGGCCGGTGCGATCGGAGAATTCCGGACGCTGCGGGATGCTGCCGTTTCCCTCAAGGCCAGGGCACGCGGGAGCGAGCCGACATGATGGCCGCCTCCCGGCCCTCCCATCGTCTCGGCTGGCTGGCGGCGGTGATCCTGCTCTGGGCGGGGATGGCCGGAATAGGCCTTTCCGCGCCGGCGACGCCCGCCGTCAGCCTGCCGGTGCGGGTTCATATTTCCGTCCGCATCGTCGACATTCTCAAGATCCAGGAAACGACGGGCGAGACCTCGGCAATGCTGGAACTCAGCGCCAGCTGGCAGGACCCGGCGCTCGCCTTCGACCCGATTGCCGCGGGCGCCAACCGGAAGGACTATCTCGAAGGCGATGCACAGGCGCTGCTGGCCAGAATCTGGCGGCCGGACCTGACCATCGAGAACGGCATCGGCGACTTCAGGCGCGACATCGCCTCCGTCTCGATCTTCGCGAACGGCAACATCACCGTGATCCGCCGGATCGAAGGCGATTTCCGGGTGCTCTACGACCTATCCGCCTTTCCCTTCGACGTCCAGACGCTCCGCTTTCCCATCGTCTCGAAGCAGCATCCCGCCGACGAGGTCATCTTCGTGATCGACGATCGCGACCGGGCGCTGTCAACGCTGTCGGAACGGTTGACAGCGCAGGACTGGGAAGCCGGCAAGATCGGGTTCCAGATGGAGCAGTTCTACGGCTGGAACGCTCGACCCTTCATGCGGGTCGTGGCGATCGCGACGGTGGAGCGCGCCTGGCCACGCTATTTCCTCCGCATCTTCGTGCCGTTCCTCGCCGTGATTTCGGTCTCGCTCTTCATCCTGTGGGCGCCGCGCGGCTTCGTCGGCGACCGGCCGAGCATCACTTACTCGGCACTGCTGGCGCTCGCCGCACTCAGCTTCACCTTCGAGGCGAGCTTTCCCGGCAGCATGTCGGTGACGTCGCCGATCGCCTATATGATCTCGCTCGGCTATTTCTACCTGATCTTCACGCTCGTAATCGACCTCGTTCTCGAGGCCAAGCACTTCCCGCTCCGCCACGCCTATCCCGATCTTGCTGTGGAGGCGCGGCGCTACTTGCGCTTCGTACTGCCGGCGATCTTCGCCATCGTCTGCGTTACCACGGTGCTCCGGTCGCTGGCGTGACCGGAGCTTGGCAGACCCGCATCAGGCCAGCGCGTCGATAATACGGATCCAGGAGCGGATGCCCTTGTGGAATGACTGGAGGTCGTACTTCTCGTTCGGCGAATGGATACGGTCGTCCGACAGAGCGAAGCCGACCAGCAGCGTCTCCATGCCGAGCATCTTCTGGAAATCGCCGGCGATCGGGATCGAGCCGCCCATGCCGATCATCACGGCGGGCTTCGGCCATTCGTCCGAGAGCGCGTTGCGGGCCTTGTTGAGCAGGGCGGAATCGTAGGGCAGCTGGATCGCCGGCGAGCCGCCATGCTTGTGGAACTCGACGCGGCAATCGGCCGGGAGCTTGGCCTGAACGTAGGACCGGAACGCCTCGCGGACCTTGTCGGGATTCTGCTTGCCGACAAGGCGGAAGGAAACCTTGGCCGAGGCTTCGGCGGGAATGACCGTCTTGAAACCCTCGCCGGTATAGCCGCCCCAGATGCCGTTGACCTCGGCGGTCGGGCGCGCCCAGGTCAGTTCCATGACACTGCGGCCCTTTTCACCCGAGGGGATCGAAAGCCCGATCTCGCCCAGGAACTTTTCGGTGGTCATGCCGAGCGTCTCCCAGGAGGCCTTGATCTGCGACGGGGTTTCCTCCACGCCGTCGTAAAAACCATCCAACGTGACGCGGCCCGTCTCGTCATGCAGGCCGGCGAGGATGTCGCTGAGGATATGGATCGGATTGGCGGCGGCGCCGCCGAAATAGCCCGAATGCAGGTCGCGGTCGGCGGCCTTTATGATGATTTCCTCGCCCACGAGGCCGCGCAGGCCGGCGGAGATCGCCGGGGTCTCGCCGTCCCACATCGACGTGTCGCAGATCAGCGCGAAGTCGGCGGTGAGTTCCTTGGCATTGGCTTCGAGGAAGGGCTTGAGCGAGGGCGAGCCGGACTCCTCCTCGCCTTCGAACAGCACGGTTACCCGGACCGGGAGCGCACCATGCGCCTCCTTGTAGGCGCGGCAGGCCTCGACGAAGGTCAGGAGCTGGCCCTTGTCGTCGGAGGTGCCGCGCCCGGTGATGACCTTCTTCCCGTTCTGTTCGCGGATCGCGGGTTCGAAAGGTTCGAACTCCCAGAGACTGATCGGATCGACCGGCTGCACGTCGTAATGGCCATAGAACAGCACATGCGGTGCATCGGTGGTGGACGCCGGATGGTGGCCGACGACCATCGGATGGCCTTGCGTGTCGCGCACCGATGCCTCGAAGCCGAGCGTGCCGAGATAGTCGACCAGCCACTGGGCGGCCGAACGGCACTCGGCCTTGTAGGCCATGTCGGTCGAGATGGACTTGATCCGGCAGAGCGCGAACATCCGCTCGAGGCTGGAGTCGAGATTTTCATCGGCGCGGGCGAGCACGGGTTCGATAGGAGTCATTGTCATCCTCGGCATTGATGGCTTTGGTGATGGGGGCGCGGCGTGCGGGCGCTCCCGGGGAAGATTCGCGTGGCGCCAATCCTTATGCCCTCGGCGGGCTAAAGCAAACCCTTGAGGGTGAGCGTCAGCCGCGTGGCCTCGTTCAAGGCGTAATCGCCGAATTCTTCCGGGCGCACCCAGGCATGGCCATCGAACTCGTCGTTCAGCGTGATCTCGCGGTTGAGCGCGACCACGTCGAAAATGAGATAAATCATGTAGATCTCCTCCTTCGAGCCGTCGGCATAGGTCTTGATCCTTGTGTCGTCGCGGAAGGTCCAGGGCGTGATCGTGCCGATCGCGAGCCGGGTGCCGAGTTCCTCTGATATCTCGCGTCGGAGCGCTGCCTCTATCGTCTCGTCAGGATCAATGCCGCCGCCCGACAGCGCCCAGGTGCCGGGAAAGACGCCGCGGTCCGGCGCCATGCGGCACAGCAGATAGGCGCCGTCATTCTCGATGGGCGGACAGACGATGACACGCTGTCTCATTGGAATCTCACCTTATTGATGACCAATCAGCGCTAGCATCGGCTTGCCTCGTGGTGAGGCACCTCGGGCCGATGGATTCGAAAGTGGTGAGCATATTTGCACACTTGATTTAGGATTCTCTTCTACCATGACTTGTCACCGCACGAGGGGCAAAGATGGCACTCGATGATATCATTCTGCCAGTTTCAGGCGGCTTGCTGTTCGGAACGATTCATACCTATCAAATGCTCGCGTCTAACCAATTCCAAAGCAGGTTGACCAAGATAGCCGTTTGGATCGTGTTGACGCTTGGCCTGCTTTCGGCGATCGGCTCATGTGCATTTATCGACAGTTGCAAACTGGGCATTGAGCATCTGTTGCCCCTTTACAGTTTGATCACCTATGCGGGCGTACTTTCCATCTTCGTTGGCATTCTCGTGCTGCCTTTCGCTGTTGCGTTCCTCGTCGGACAAATTTTGGGATGGACGATATGGAAGGCCAAGTGCACGGTTTTCAACGAACGCAAATGACATTTTCTGAAAATACCGTTGAAGCGTAGCGACATCCATTGTAGCGCGTTTGACTGCCGCAATTTCCGGTATCAAATGAAACGGCAGGCTGGGAGCTATTCGTGACGGCACGCGAAACGATCGCGCTGATTGCGCACGATCAGAAAAAGGACGACATGGCCGAGTTCGCGCGCCTGCACCAGAAGGCGCTGTCGAACTACGATCTCGTTGCCACCGGCACGACCGGCGGCCGGATCATGGAGGCAGCCCCGGCGCTCCAGGTGGTGCGGATGAAGAGTGGCCCGCTCGGCGGCGACCAGCAGATCGGCGCCCTGATCGCGGAAGGCAGGGTCTCGATGCTGATCTTCTTCACCGATCCGCTGACACCGCTGCCACATGACGTCGACGTCAAGGCGCTGACCAGGCTCGCAACCGTCTACGACATTCCGATGGCGCTCAACCGCGCCACTGCCGAAATGCTGCTCGAGGCCGACGAGGACTGAGCGGCGAACGCAGCGGACAAGAACAAGACTTCATAGCCGGGGCAAGACACCGATGGCCAATACCGAAAACCACCACTTCCCCTTCCCGATCCTGATCGGGGACATCGGCGGCACCAATGCCCGGTTCTGCGTGCTCGAGGCAGGCTCGTCCGCGCTCGGCGACGTGACCATCGTACAGACGGCGAGCTACAAGACGATCGACGCGGCGATCGAGGACGCGGTTCTCAAAAGGACGGCAGTCAAGCCGCGGTCGACGATCCTCGCGGTGGCCGGTCCGATCAACGGCGACGAGATCCCGCTGACCAATTGCCCCTGGGTGGTGCGTCCGCGCGACCTGCTTACCGATCTCGGCTTCGAGGACGTGGTGGTTCTCAACGATTTCGAGGCGCAGGCGCTGGCGGTGGCGACGCTCGACGGCGAGAACCAGATCCAGATCGGCGGCGGCACCGTCAAGCCCGGCCATTCCAAAGTCGTGCTCGGCCCCGGCACGGGACTCGGCGTCGCGGGCCTCGTCCATGCACTTGACGCCTGGATCCCGGTTCCGGGCGAAGGTGGGCATGTCGACCTGGGACCGCGGAGCGAACGCGACCTCGAGATCTTCCCGCATATCGAGCGCATCGAAGGCCGGGTATCGGCCGAGCAGATCCTCTGCGGCCGCGGGCTGGTCAATCTCTACCGCGCGATCTGCATTGCCGATGGCGTGACGCCGAAATTCAGCGATCCGGCCGACGTCTCCAATCACGGTCTTTCCGGGGAGGACCCCCAGGCCGCCGAAGCCGTGTCGCTCTTCGCCGTCTATCTCGGCCGGGTGGCCGGCGACATGGCCGTGGTGTTCATGGCCAAGGGCGGCGTTTATCTGGGCGGCGGCATTCCGCAGAAGATCCTTCCGGCGCTCGAAAAGCCGGGATTCCGTGAGGGCTTCGAGGACAAGGCGCCGCATGAAGAGATGATGGCGACCATCCCGACCTTCGTCGTGACCCATCCCCTCGCCGCACTGGCCGGCCTTGCGGCTTACGCGCGTGCACCGGGCAGCTTCGGTGTTGCGACCGACGGACGTCGCTGGAGGAAATGACTGTTCAAAGGTCCATCCAGCCGCTATGAGCCTGCCGACCAAGACCCAGGAAGGCCGCCTTTGAGCGCTGAATTCAAGACTTCGGCGAAGGATGACCGGGCGGCGATGCTGCCGGTGATCAAGCGGCTGTTTCTCGAAAATGCCCGTGACCATGTCGGCCGCTACGCCGCCGCCATCGCCTGCCTGGTGACGGTCGCGCTCTCGACCGCCTTCACCGCCTGGGTGATGGAATCGGTGATCAACGAGGCCTTCACCCACAAGCGGACGACGCTGGTCGTGTGGATCTGCCTGGCGATCTTCTTCGCCTTCGCGCTCAAGGGCTTTGCCGCCTACGGCCAGTCGGTGATCCTCAACAAGATCGGCAATTCGATCGTCGCGAAATATCAGAAGCGGCTCTATGCTCATCTGATGGCGCTCAATCTCGGCTATTTCGCCGATGCGCGGTCGGCGCAGATCGCAGCGACCGCAACGCAGAACGTCAACGGCATCCGCGAGACGATGAACCTCGCGGTGACCTCTGTCGCGCGCGACATCCTGACCTTCGTCGCGCTGATCGGCGTGATGATCTCCAAGGACTGGCTGCTGACGCTCTTGGTGGCGCTCACCGCGCCGCCGATGCTGTTGGCTGTGCGCTATCTTGCGCAAAGGGTGCGGACAGCGACGCGCGAATCCGTCGAGTACAATTCCCATGTGTCGGGAGTGATGCAGGAGACCATCCAAGGCCTGATGATCGTCAAGGCCTTCACGATGGAAGACCAGTTGCTCGCGCGGATGGATGCGCTGGTCAACACGTCGGAGAAGCGGGCGAACAAGATCGTGCGGCTCTCCGAGCGGACCGCGCCAATCACCGAAAGCTTCGCGGGCGCCGCGATCGCCGCCGTGATCGGATATGCCGCCTACCAGTCGATCTACAACGGGCAGATGCCCGGCGCCTTCATCTCCTTCATCGCCGCGATGCTGCTGGCCTACGATCCGGCGCGGCGGCTCGCCAAGCTGCAGGTGCAGCTCGAAAAGGCCTATGTCAACGCGCGGATGATCTTCGACATCCTCGACACGCCGGTGCCGATGCGGGAAGCGCCCGATGCGAAGCCGCTCGTGATCTCCGAGGGCCGGATCGAATTCCGCGGCGTCTCCTTCGGCTATCGCGACGAGCCGATCCTGAAAAGCGTGAGCTTCGTCGCCGAGGGCGGCAGGTCAACGGCGATCGCCGGGCCCTCCGGCGCCGGCAAGTCGACGATCATCAACCTGATCCCGCGCTTTTACGATCCGGCCGAGGGCGAGATCCTGGTCGACGGGCAGGATATCCGTCACGTGACGAAGAGATCGCTGCGCGAGAACCTCGCCTATGTCTCGCAGGCGCCGGTCATGTTCGAGGGCACGGTCAGGGACAATATCCGCCTCGGCCGGGCCGACGCGACCGATGCCGAGATCGAGGAAGCGGCGCGCCAGGCCTATGCGCACGACTTCATCCTCGGCCTTCCGCACGGCTATGACACGCCGGTCGGGGAGAACGGGCTGAACCTGTCGGGCGGCCAGCGGCAACGCCTGTCGATCGCGCGCGCGCTCGTGCGCAATGCGCCGATCCTTCTGCTCGACGAGGCGACCTCGGCGCTCGATTCGGAGTCGGAAGCGGCGGTGCAGAAGGCGATCCAGCATGCCATGCACGGCCGCACCGTCGTGGTCATCGCGCATCGGCTCTCGACCATCGCCGAGGCCGACAAAATCATCGTGATGGAGGACGGCCGGATCGTCGAAGAAGGCCGGCACGAAATGCTTGCGCAGGAGGAGGCGGGCCTCTACGCTCGCCTCAACCGCCTGCAAATACGGGAAAAATGATCGGCTTATGGGCACGCGCGATGAGTGAGGGCGACATGAAGATGGTGGTGGTGGCGGGGGCCGCCGGACGGATGGGCCAGACGCTGCTCAAGGCGATCCACGCGGCCGAGGGCATGTCGATCCATGCCGCGCTGGAACGCGAGGGTTCGACCGCGCTCGGCAAGGACGCCGGCGAGATCGCGGGGATCGGCCCGATCGGCGTGCCTGTCACCAGCGACCCGCTGCAGGCCTTCCTGCATGCCGATGCCGTGATCGACTTCACCTCGCCGGCCTCGACGGTGGAATTCGCAGGGCTCGCGGCCCAGGCTCGCATCGTGCATGTGATCGGCACGACCGGCTGCTCGGCCGAGGACGTGGAAAAGATCAAAGCAGCAGCCCGGCACGCCCGCATTGTCATGTCCGGCAACATGAGCCTCGGCGTCAACCTGCTCGGCGTGCTCGTCCGCCAGGCGGCCGCCGCGCTCACCGCCAGGGGCTGGGATATCGAGGTGCTGGAAATGCACCACAACAGGAAGGTCGATGCGCCTTCGGGCACGGCTCTCCTGCTCGGCGCGGAGGCGGCCAAGGGCCGGGGTATCGAGCTCTCGAGCCATTCCGTCCGGGTCCGCGACGGCCATACGGGCGCCCGCGAAGAGGGCACGATCGGCTTTGCCACGCTGCGCGGCGGCGGCGTGATCGGCGACCATTCGGTGGTCTTCGCCGGCGAGACGGAAATGATCACGCTCTCGCACCGCGCCAACGACCGGTCGCTCTTCGCCCAGGGCGCGCTCGCCGCGGCCCGCTGGGCCTTCGACAGGAAGCCCGGCTTCTACGACATGCTCGACGTACTCGGGTTCGACAAGTAACAGATATCAAGGGAGATGAAGCGATGAGCGGTACGCTGGTGCTGGTCCGGCACGGACAGAGCGAATGGAACCTCAAGAACCTGTTCACGGGCTGGAAGGATCCCGACCTGACCGAACTCGGCGTGCAGGAGGCCAAGACCGGCGGCAAGGCGCTGAAGGACTACGGCATCGCCTTCGACATCGCCTTCACCTCGGCCCTGAAGCGGGCGCAGAACACGCTGAAGCTCGTGCTCGATGAGGTCGGGCAGCCCGGCCTCGAGACGATCCGTGACCAGGCGCTGAACGAGCGCGACTATGGCGACCTCTCCGGTCTCAACAAGGACGACGCCCGCGCCAAATGGGGCGAGGAGCAGGTCCATATCTGGCGCCGTTCCTACGACATACCGCCGCCGGGCGGCGAGAGCCTGCGCGACACCGGCGCCCGCGTCTGGCCCTATTACCTGACGGAAATCCTGCCGCGCGTGCTCGCCGGCCAGAAGGTGCTCGTCGCTGCGCATGGCAACTCCCTGCGCTCGCTGGTGATGGTGCTCGACCGGCTCTCGAAGGAACAGATCCTCGCCCTCAACCTCGCAACGGGCGTGCCGATGGTCTACAAGCTCAAGGCGGATTCGACGGTCGCCTCCAAGGAAGTGCTCGGGGACATGTCGGGCGCGCATTGAGGGACATGCAACCGCCGGGGAGGATTTGGGATGCCGGACCTCATACGCATCGAAAGTGACGCGCTCGCGGTCGACATCTCGTCGCTCGGCGCCGAGATGCAGTCGCTTGCGACGAAGGACGGGCGGGCGTGGGGGTGGAATGGCGATCCGGCTTACTGGACCGGTCGCTCGCCGATCCTGTTTCCGATCGTCGGCAAGGCGCCGGACAACAGGGTGATGATCGACGGCCAGCCCTTCGAGATGCAGCAGCACGGATTCGCCCGGCGGAGCGAATTCCGTCTGGTCGAGGCGGACGGCCGGTCCTGCCTGCATGAACTGGTCGCGACGGAGGCGAGCCGGCAAGTCTATCCCTTCGATTTTCAGCTGAGGCTGCAGCACACGGTGGAGGGCGCCCGGCTCACCATCACAGCCGAGGTCCTCAACAGCGGCCGGAGCCCCCTGCCCTTCGGGCTCGGCTTCCACCCGGCCTTCGCCTGGCCTTTGCCGGGTGCGGCCGGGCGACCCCATGTCGTCCAGCTCGACAATCAAGCAGAGCCGAAGCTCTCGCGCATCGAGAACGGTTTGCGAAGGCCGGGCCTGCTGCCATCGCCCTTCGTGAAGGGACGGCTTGCGCTGGATCACAGCTATTTCGACGACGATGCGATGATCTTTCCCGAGGGCGCGGGCAACGGGCTCACCTACGGTGCCGAAGGCGGGCCGAGCCTGCATTTCACCTTCGACAACCTGCCCAATCTGGCGCTCTGGACCAAGCCGGGGGCGCCCTTCCTCTGCGTCGAGCCGTGGCACGGCACGGCGCCCGAGATCGGCGCCTCGGCTGAGCTCGCTGAGCGGCCCTATGCGATGGTGCTGGGGCCGGCGGAGTCGGCGCGGTTCGGGTTCTCGGTGGAGATTTCGGGATAGGGGTGTGTGCGCATAGCCTGCTCCCCTGCCCTCTGCCCGCGCGCGGGAAGCGGGTTCGGCCAGCGAGACCGCGCTCCGTCAAGCCTTCGCGGCTTCCCAACCGAGCATCGCCCGCTTGCGGTTGAGGCCCCAGTGATAACCGGTCAGCGCGCCGGATTTGCCGATCGCCCGATGGCAGGGCACGACGAAGGAAATCGGGTTGCGGCCGACGGCGGCTCCGACCGCACGCGAGGCCTTCGGCGCACCGATTCGGGTGGCGAGGTCGGAATAGGTGCAGAGACGGCCGAGCGGGATCTCCAGCAGCTGTTCCCAGACGCGGACCTGGAAATCGGTGCCGATCAGCACCACGCGCAGCGGCTCGGCGGGGTTCCAGCGGGTGGGGTCGAAGATACGGCCGGCATAGGGCCGAGTGGCCTCGACATCCTCGACATAGGTGGCGCCCGGCCAGCGGTCGGTCATGTCGCGCAGCGCCTCCGGTTCGCCCGCAGGATCGTCGGCGAAGGCGAGGCCGCAGAGGCCCCGATCGGTGATCATCACCAGCGCCCGGCCGAACAGCGAATCGTGGAAGCCCCAGCGAATGTCGAGGCCAGCACCGCCGCTCTTCCATTCGCCCGGCGACATCGCCTCATGCGTCACGAACAGATCGTGCAGGCGGCCCGGGCTCGACAGGCCGAGCTCGTAGCTCGCCTCGAGCAGCGGGAAGTTCTCGTCCCGGAGCAGCCGCTTGGCGTGGTCGATGGTTACTGCCTGGAGGAAGGCCTTCGGCGAGAGGCCTGCCCAGCGTGTGAAGGTCTTCTGCAGCTCGGTCGGATCGAGCCCGATGCGACGGGCGATCGTCTCCAGCGAGGGCTGCTCCTGGTAGCGCTCCGTGAGCAGCGCGATGACATCGGAGACGACGCGATAGTCGGTGCCGACAGGGGTGATGTCCTTGGTGAGCCTGATGTCCATGTTCATCGTCCAGATCCTTCCATTTTCAGGAAGAATCGCATGGGTGGGCGCCGGCCGCCACCCGAAACGTGGGCGCGTGATCGACCGGTCAGATGCGCCGCTTGACGCTCGCCAGCGCGAGCGTGAAGGCGCGGGCGAAGCTCTCCCGGTCGTCAGGATTGAGAAAGCCGCCGACGGGGGTGCGCCGCCCCTCCCCCGTGACCGCCATGGCGGTGATGCCGAATTCGTCGTGACGATCGACCTGGAACTTGGCCCAGAACGGGTTGTAGCGACTGATCCGCATGCGGCCGGACGGCGTGACCTTGCGGATCTCTAGTTCGGTGCGAGAGACAGACACCTCCTCCCGTGCCCGCGCCGAGCGGTAGTTGAGATAGAAGGCGCCGTAAAGCAGCGCCACATCGAGGCCGAAAAACATGGCGACCGGCAACGCATTGGCGACGAGGAAGAAGATGACGTTGACGAGGGTGACGGCCAGCGTGATCGCGACCAGGATCACCAGCCCCTTCCGTCCGAGCGAGCGGTAAGGGGTGAGCACCGCCTGAAAGACCGGCTCCGAGTTGATCGCGCTGGCGTCGTCGATTATCGTCATGACGATGTCGTCTCCGAAATGACATGCGAGCCTACAGGAAATCCATGACAAAGCGCAAGATCGAGCCGGGCCCGCGTCCCGCGGCAAAGCGGCCCACGCGCCGGGCGGTTCGCATCCCCTATTCCGCTACCGAAATCGAGGAAATCTTCCGCCGATTTTCCGTGCAGCGGCCCGAGCCGAAGGGCGAACTCTTCCACACCAATCCCTTCACGCTGGTCGTCGCCGTGGCGCTCTCCGCCCAGGCAACCGATGTCGGCGTCAACAAGGCGACCCGGCCGCTCTTCGCGGTGGCGGACACGCCCGCGAAGATGCTTGAACTCGGCGAGGAGCGGGTGCGGGACTATATCAAGACGATCGGGCTCTATCGCAACAAGGCGAAGAACGTCATCCTGCTGTGCGAGACGCTGATCCGCGATTTCGGCGGCGAGGTGCCGCGGACGCGGGAGGAATTGATGACCCTGCCCGGCGTCGGCCGCAAGACGGCCAATGTCGTGCTTTCCATGGCCTTCAGCATTCCCGCTCTCGCCGTCGACACGCATATCTTCCGGCTCGGAAACCGCCTGCGGATCGCGCCCGGCAAGACGCCGGACGAGGTCGAGGCGAGCTTCCTCAAAGTCATCCCGGAGCACTTTCTGTTCCATGCCCATCACTGGCTGATCCTGCACGGGCGCTATACCTGCAAGGCACGGCGGCCGGAATGCGAGCACTGCATCATCGCCGACCTCTGCAAGTCGCCCGACAAGACCTGCGACGTGCCGGCGCCGCTGGTCGAACTGCCGCCGCAGGTGATCTGACCGAAAACGCGGTCAGCGCGGTGTCAAGCTGCGCTCTGGTACGTCGGCTTTCCAGATTCGAGGCGCATCAGCGCCTTGACATAGTGCACCATGAAGATGGCCGCGAAGAGCGGCGTCAAAAGGTTGAGGAACGGCACCATCAGAAAGAGGCCGATGGCAAGACCGGCAAGCCAGACGCGGCCCTGGTTGCGGCTGCGCCAGGCGCGGGCCCGCTCGGGCCCGAGATAGCGGCCGGCGGCGAATTCGAAATATTCCCGCCCCAGCAGGTAACCGTTGACGAGGAAGAAGACGACGAGGTTGACTCCAGGCACCAGCAGGAAGAGCAGAGCCAGCAGGTTGGCCACGACGACGACGGCGAAGAAGCGCAGGCTGCCGAGGATCGACTGGCCGAGCGGCAGGGCGCGACCCGGCGGGTCGCCGGCATAGCTCGCCTTCTCGACGCTCTCGGCGGCATCGTCGAGGAACAGGCCGGCAACGATGGCGCTGACCGGCGCGATCAGGAAAGCGAGGGCCGCGGCGATGCCGACCGCGGAGAGGACGGCCGCGAGTCCGTCGATCCAGCCCGACCAGGCGCCCGGATCGAGGAGCCATGCCTCGACATAGGGCAGCGCGTAATCCAGGACGAGCAGCCGCAGAACATACCAGAGTGCCGTCAGGAACAGCAGCGTGAGCCCGATGACCTTCCAGAACACGCCGCGGATCGGGGCCGAGAACAGGTCGCCGAAGGCACGGGTGGCGTTTTCCAGGATCATCGGCAATCTCCCTCGATGCCCGGCCTATGTCGGATCGTGCCACCTTCTTTGCAAGGCCGGCCGGCGGTGATAGGCAGAGGCATGACAGAAAAACCGCGCGTCTCGATCCTCTACTGCACCCAATGCAACTGGCTGCTCCGCGCCGCCTGGATGGCGCAGGAACTGCTCTCAACTTTCGGAGATGCGCTGGGCGAAGTTGCGCTCGTTCCCGGCACCGGCGGCAATTTCGAGATCCGGGTTGACGACGCCGTCGTCTGGGAGCGCAAGCGCGATGGCGGCTTTCCGGGCCCGAAGGAGCTCAAGCAGCGCATCCGCGACGTGATCGAACCCGGGCGGGACCTCGGCCATGTCGACCGCACCTGAGACGACAGACGATCGGCACGACGGACCCTCGAAACGAAAAAGGCAGGGCGCGGGCCCTGCCTCTTGTTCCGGTCTCGACGGTTCCAATCAACGGAATGGCGAGTTGCAGCGCAGAACGTCGCCGTCATAGGACACGAACGTATCCGTGGACGGATCGTACGAGCGGTAGCGGTTCATGCACCAGCGCACGTGACGGTTATAGCCCGAACGGACGACATAACGCGGCGCCGGACGGATCACGACACGCGGAGCAACCCAGACGCGCGGGCGAACCCAGACGCGGGCACGCGGCCGCCATGCGCGGCGATAGCCGCAACGCCAGCGGCCGCACCAGCGGGCCTGCTGCACGTCGGTGGCCTTCTCGGCCTTGGCGGGAGCGTTGGTCACCGGCATCGCCTCCGCGACGGTCAGCGGAACAACCGATGCGACGGCCAGTGCGCTGGCAATGACAATCTTACGAATCCTGGACATGTCTGATCCTCTCTTGTTTCGAAGAGCCTGATGGCCCACGTCTTGTCCCTTGCGCAAAACGGTTTGCCGTTCCTTGTTATTCATATCTCTAAAGCACGGGCTTCGACTGCTTGGCAACATCTAACGGCGATGTTGCTTAATTGCGTCGTGTCGATGACCCATCTGTTTCGATTTTGTCAGAATAGCGGCAATCCCGAGCTCCGCCTTGACTCCGATCAAACCGCCTCGATCAACCCGCGCCATTCGGTCCGAGGCAGGGCCATCCTCAAACTCCCAACGGCAGACTTTTGTTCCCGCAGGTGCCACGGTGGAAAATTTCGCCGCCGCAAAAAAGCCAGTTGACAGCTCGAAGCGACCCCCTTACATGCACGGTCGCTGCCCAGATGGCGGAATTGGTAGACGCGCAGGTTTCAGGTACCTGTGCCGCGAGGCGTGGAGGTTCGAGTCCTCTTCTGGGCACCATTTCCCTTCCTATATTATCGTTGTTTATCAACGATATCAGTCGCTTACGGCGCCCCCCGAGTACACTTTTTGTACATTTGGGAGTACAGAATGCGGCTCGACATCACCATGAAATATCTACAGCGAACCGGCAGCGGCATCCGCTATCGTCGGGAGTTACCGAGCGACCTCCAACGTCCTCTGGGCAAAAAGTGGTTCACGCATCCCCTGGGTGAGAGCCACCGGGATGCGGCCAAGAACTGCCGAGATGACCAAGATCACCGCCAGTACCGGCAGGAGCATTCCGCCGGAGGGACGAAGCCAAGCTAATCGCAACGACAGCCGTAATGGAATGGGCGCTTTCGGCTACTGCTCCGAATGCCGGGATTGGCTCGTAAGAGATGGGCGTCCAAGGCCGTTTGGGATCATTCATGTTGAAACTCATGGATCACCACGGCGGAGCCTCCTCTCGACAAGAGGGTTCAGTCCGAGAATGATGGCTTGAGCTGCTATTCGTCGTCGTTGAGTTGACGGTAACCAACGCCATCGTTGTTCAACTCGAAACGGCTGCCCTCAGGAGCGTCGAGATAGCCAATGATGCCGGGATCATAATTGATGATCGTCTCTACGCGATAAACGGCGCTGTTGCTCAGGTTGTCGATGTATCTCTCGTCCTCATCGCCAGCAAAGAACCTCCACCCCGTGTCTAGGTCGTTGTCGGGCGCTTCGCGATACATGTAACCGATGCGTGCGCCGTCCACTGTTATCCGATCTGTAGCAATGCAGCCTCCGCGCCATTCAGGCACAGGCAGGATGTCTTCCTTCGCTAATCGATAACGCTTCGTCACTCCGTTACAACCTCCCTGAGATGACCTTGCGTGGAACACGCTTGTATGCCCACCAACGCGTATGGAGCGAGGCCGCTGGCAAAACTGAAGACTGAATGAAGCCGCAAAACTCCAGCCTCCGCTGGTCCCGAAACCTGGGGCGGTTCACGCGGAAGAGGAGCACCTCACAGCGACAGCGCGTCCTTCAGCGTCAGGCTGTCGCGGATGCGGAGGTCGAGGTCGGCCTCGATGTGGTCGATGTGGTGCAGCATCATCCGGCAGGCGCGGTCGACGTCGCCGGCTTCGAGAGCGTCAAGCACCTGGCCGTGCTCGGCATGGCCGCAGCTCGACACGCCCGAGCTGCCATAGAGCGCGATGACGAGCGAGGAGCGCGCCACCAATTCGTCCATGAACTTCTCGAGAATGGCATTGCCGGCATGGCCTGCGAGCTTGAGGTGGAAATCGCCCGAGGCCTTGATCTCGGCGCGACGGGCGTTGGGCCCGCGCTTGTTCATGAAATGCGCCTCCTGCTCGAGGTGGCGCCGGAGAGAGGCGATGTCGGCGGGCGAGAGGCGCGCAGCGGCGGCACGCACAATGCCGGGTTCGATCAGCCGACGCGTCTCGAAGACCTGCCGCGCCTCTTCCGGCGTCGGGTTGGAGACGAAGGCGCCGCGGTTGCGCTCGATCTTCACCAGCCCCTCATAGGCAAGCATCTGGAGAACGGACCGCACCACCGTGCGGCTGACGTCGAAGAGCGCGCCGACCTCCGCCTCGGAGAGCTTGGCGCCTGGGGCAAGCCGGCGATCGACGATCGCGTCCCGCAATGCGTCCCGGATCGCCTGGGCGCGGTCCTCCTGGCTCTGATCTACGGCAATGTCGTTCGGAGCTATGTTCATGCAGAAAATCCCGATCGGCCGACTCTATCGGTTACAGGCCGGCATGGGAATGGTTTTGGCTAGAAAAATAAATTGCATACGATTTGCCCCTCACATCGGCAACAATTGCATTTCTTTTACGCAGACACGCGACCGGCCGTCCCGGTGCGAAAGCCTCCTTCGCGGATTCGCGAACCGATTCAGACCTTTGCTGCATTGCGGCGAACTTGGCACGGCGGATGCATGATTTCCAGGGACAAGGGGAAGCCGCATGACCAAAGCCGCCGAAATCGACATCGTGTCCGTCTCCAAGGTCTATGGCCAGACCACAGCCGTGCATGCCATCAGCCTCAAGGTCCCGGCCGGCACCTATTGCTGCCTGCTCGGACCGTCCGGCTGCGGCAAGACCTCGACGCTCCGGATGATCGCCGGCCACGAGACCATATCGACCGGCGACATCCGGCTGGGCAACAAGGTCGTCACCGACCTGCCGCCCGCCCGGCGCGGCACGGCGATGATGTTCCAGTCCTATGCGCTCTTTCCGCATCTCGACCTCGTCGACAACGTCGCCTTCAGCCTGAAGATGAAGGGCGTCGACAAGGCCGAGCGGCGCGCCAAGGCGCTCGAGATGCTGAAACTCATGCAACTCGAACCCTATGCGACCCGGCGACCGGCGCAGCTCTCGGGTGGGCAGCAGCAGCGGGTCGCACTCGCCCGCGCGCTGATCACCGATCCCGAGGCGCTGCTGCTCGACGAACCGCTCTCCGCGCTCGATCCGTTCCTGAAGATCAAGATGCGGGCCGAGCTCAAGAAGCTGCAGACCTCGCTGGGCATTTCCTTCGTCCACGTGACGCACAGCCAGGAAGAGGCAATGGCGCTTGCCGACCTGATCGTCATCATGAACGACGGCCGGATCGAGCAGGCGGCCGATCCGCGCACCGTATTCGAACAGCCGGCGACCGCCTTCGTTGCCCGTTTCATGGGTGACCACAATGTCATTTCCGGCCGTGTCGCCGAGGCGACGGCCACCGGCGTCCGAATGGACGTCCCCGGCGGCGGCAGCTTCGTCGCGACGGGACGGCAGGACGAACCCGGCTCCCCCGTCGACATCGCGGTGCGCACGGACCGGGTCCGGATCGGCGAACCGGCGGAACCGGGCCTCGGCTTTACCGGGATCGTCTCGAATGTCGAATACCGCGGCTCGACGGTGAAGATCCTGGTCACCGGCGCCGGCATCGAGGACTTCACCGTCATCCTCGACGATTCCGAATTCTTCGCCCAGCCGGTCACGGTCGGCCAGGCGCTGCCCCTCAATTGGTCGGCCGCGGACGCCATCGTCCTCGGACGGCTCGACGGCTGACACCCATAATGACAACGAAGGAGAACAGCATGACCAGCATCGACGATACCAGCAAGACGAAGAGCGCCGGCATCACCCGCCGTTCGCTGCTCAAGACCGGCGCTGCGGCCGTGGGCGCGGCGGCCGGCGCGGGCACCATCACCGGCTTCCCGACCATCTGGGCGCAAACGCCGATCACGCTGCGCCAGTTCGGCACCGGCGTATCGAATATCAATGCCATCGCCGAGAAGTGCAAGGCCGACCTCGGCATCACGCTCGAGATGACGGCGACCGACTCCGACGCGGCAGCCCAGCGCGCCGTGACCCAGCCGAACTCCTACGACATTGCCGACATCGAATACTGGATCCTGAAGAAGGTCTATCCGACGGGCGTGATCCAGCCGATGGAGACCAAACGGCTCAAATACTACGACAAAGTCGTTCCGCTGTTCAAAACCGGCAAGCTCCTGCCCGACAGCGTGATCGCGCAAGGCACGGCGCCGCACACGGTCGGCTACGTCGAGAGCAAGGACGCCAAGACCTTCGCCAAGGGCGAGACCGAGCTCTTCACGATGATGCCGACCATCTACAATGCCGACACGCTCGGCATCCGCCCCGACCTGGTGGGACGCGAGATCACCACCTGGGCCGACATCATGGATCCCGCCTTCAAGGGCAAGACCTCGATCCTCAACATCCCCTCGATCGGCATCATGGACGCCGCCATGATCATGGAGGCGATGGGCAACATCAAATATGCCGACAAGGGCAACATGACCAAGGAAGAGATCGACAAGACGATCGACTTCCTGATCAAGGCCAAGCAGGACGGTCAGTTCCGCGCCTTCTGGAAGTCGTTCGACGAGAGCGTCAACCTGATGGCCTCGGGCGAAGTCGTCATCCAGTCGATGTGGTCGCCAGCCGTCGCCGCGGTCCGCTCCAAGGGCATCGCCTGCAAGTACCAGCCGCTCAAGGAGGGCTACCGCTCCTGGGGCGGCGGCCTCGGCCTCGCCGCCCATCTCGAGGGCGCGCAGCTCGACGCGGCCTATGAATACATCAACTGGTACACGTCCGGCTGGGTCGGCGGTTACCTCAACCGCCAGGGCTACTACTCGGCCTGCATGGACACCGCCAAGGCCTTCATGTCCGAGGACGAATGGGGCTACTGGATCGAGGGCAAGCCGGCCAAGGGCGACATCCTCTCGCCCGAGGGCAAGGTGATGGAAAAGGCAGGCGCGGTGCGTGACGGCGGCTCGTTCGAGGAGCGCATGGGCCGCGTCGCCTGCTGGAACTCCGTCATGGACGAGGACCGCTACATGGTGAAGCGCTGGAACGAGTTCATCGCGGCGTAAGGCAATCTCGACAGGTCCCCTCCCCCTTGTGGGGAGGATTAGGGAGGGGTCTTTTGTCTACGTTGCACTTGACGGAAGACCCCTCCCGGCCTGCCGGCCACCCTCCCCACAAGGGGGAGGGCGACTCATGGCACCCTCAGGAGACCCAAAATGGCAGCCGTAACCGCGACAACATCGGTCGCCGCCCCCGAGCGGAAAAGGAAGCCCGGCAGCGGGCTCGCCCACTATGCGTCCTATCTGCAGGCGCTGCCGCTTGCGCTCATACTCGGCGCTTTCCTGCTGCTGCCGATCGCGCTGATCGTCACGGTCAGCTTCTGGGACTACGACTTCGCGCAGATGTATCCCGCCTTCCTGACCATGAACTACACCGACACGCTGGGATCGTGGATCACCTGGAAGACCTATCTCAACACGCTGAAATTCGCGGTCGTGGTCTGGGCACTGACGCTTGTCATCGGTTTCTGGGTCGCCTATTTCCTGGCCTTCCACATTCGCACGACGGCCATGCAGATGGTGCTGTTCCTGGTCTGCACCGTGCCATTCCTGACCTCGAACATCATCCGCATGATCTCGTGGATACCGGTCCTTGGCCGCAACGGGCTGGTGAACTCTGCGCTGGTCGGGGCGGGGATCGTGCCGCAGCCGATCGAGTGGCTGCTCTATTCGGATTTTGCGGTCGTTCTCGCCATGGTGCATCTCTACACGCTCTTCATGGTGACCCCGATCTTCAACACGCTGATGCGCATCGACAAGGCGCTGATCGAGGCCGCGCGGGATGCCGGCGCGTCGTCGATGCAGATCCTCACCAATGTCATCCTGCCGCTCGCCAAGCCCGGCATGGCAATCGGCACGATCTTCGTCGTGACGCTTGTGATGGCGGACTTCTCGACCGTTCAGGTGATGTCGGGCGGACAGAGCGCCTCGGTGGCGCTGATGATGAAGAACCAGATGTCGCTTCTGCAATATCCCGCAGCCGCGGCCAATGCCGTGGTGCTGCTGGTCCTCGTGTTGACGATGGTTGCAGGCATCCTGCGCATCGTCGATATCAGGAAGGAGCTCTGACATGCATTCGGACAGCCGCGGCCGCGAGTTCTGGATCCTCACCGTCTTTTTCACCCTATTTGTGATCTTCCTCTACGGCCCCCTCTCGGCAATCCTGATCCTCTCGTTCCAGGGCGAGAATGGTGGCCTGACATTCCCGCTCAACGGCGTCTCCTTCCACTGGTTCGCCAACCTGTTCGAAAAGCAGGCGGTGGGGGATTTCGGCGGCTCGTTCCGGCGCTCGCTGGTGCTCGGCCTGATGGTGATGGTGGTGACCGTCCTGGTGTCGCTGCTCGCCGGCCTCGCTTTCCGGCGCAAGTTCATCGGCGCCTCGGCGCTGTTCTATCTCGCCGTCGCAAGCCTCGTCGTGCCGTCGATCATCGTGTCGCTCGGCATCGGCGTGCTGTTCTCCCAGCTCGGCTTCCAGCCCTCCTGGTTCACCTCGGCCTTCGGCGCGCATCTGACCTGGACGCTGCCCTTCGGCGTGCTGATCATGTTCGCCGTGTTCAACCGCTTCTCCCCGGCCTATGAGGAGGCGGCGCGCGATCTCGGCGCCACCTCGTGGCAGACCTTCCGGCACGTCGTGCTGCCGATGATCGCGCCGAGCCTGGTGGGCGTCGGCCTGTTCGGCTTTACGCTCTCCTACGACGAATTCGCCCGCACGCTGCTGACATCGGGCACCTACAACACCTTGCCTCTCGAGATCTATGGTATGACCACCAACGTCACCACGCCGGTGCTCTACGCACTCGGCACCGTCACGACCGTCTTCTCGTTCCTCGTCATTTCAGGCACGCTCGGCATCATCATTTACCTCAACAGGGCACGGGCGCGCGGATGACCGGCCGCACGCGAATCCTGGTCGTCAATCCCAATACGACGGCAAGCATGACCGGGACGATCGCCGACGCCGCGAACCGGGTGAAGGCATCGGGAACGGAAATCGTCGCCGTCACGTCCTCCATGGGACCGGTGTCGATCGAAGGCTATTACGACGAGGTCTTCGCCGTTCCGGGCCTGCTCGTGGAAATCGCCCGCGGCCAGCAGGCCGGCGCACAGGCCGCGATCATCGCCTGTTTCGACGATACCGGCCTCGATGCCGCGCGCGCGCTCGCCGACATCCCCGTCCTCGGCATCTGCGAGGCGGCGCTGTCCGCGGCGGCTTTCATCGCCGGCAGGTTTTCGATCGTCACGACCATGGAGCGGTCGCGCCAGCCGCTTGAACATCTCGTGCAACGCTACGGCATGGCGGGGCGGTGCCGCGTCCGCGCGGCCGACATTCCGGTCCTGTCGCTCGAAGACCCCGCATCCGACGCCAGACCGAGGTTGAGGGCCGAGATTGCCGCAGCGCTTCGGGAGGACCGCGCGGAGGCGATCGTGCTCGGCTGCGCCGGCATGGCCGATCTGGTGCAGTCGCTCAGGGCCGAGTTCGGCATCGCCGTCATCGATGGCGTGGCGGCTGCGGTCAAGCAGGCCGAGATGCTGGTGACGCTCGGCCTGACGACCGCCAAGTCCGGCGCCTTTGCACGGCCGGTCTCCAAGCCCTATACCGGGCAGATGATGACCTTCGCTCCCGACACTCTTCTCGCCGGCCCGGCCGAGATCGAACCGGGCCCGATCGCATGACCCGGCCGACGTCGGAGGCGGATGCGCCGCTGATCCGTCCCCTCGGGCGTTCGGAGGTCGCAGACCTCTTGCTCTGGGCAGAAGACGAGGGCTGGAATCCCGGCCTCGACGATGCCGGTCCTTTCCATCGGGCCGATCCCGAGGGCTTTCTCGGCCTGTTTGTCGGCGCGCGGATGGCGGCCGGCATATCGGTCGTGGCGGCTGGGCCGGATTTCGGCTTCGTCGGGCTCTATATCTGTCATCCGGATTTTCGCGGCCGGGGCTTGGGACGAAAACTCTGGGACGCGGGGCTCGCGCGACTGGGCGAGAGGACGATCGGGCTGGACGGGGTGCCGGCGCAGCAGGAGAACTATCGCCGGATGGGGTTTGCGCCGGCCTACAGGACCTGGCGCTATACGGGATCCTGGACCGGAGCGGCACGGTCGGAATCCGTCGCTGTAGGACCCGCAGACCTCGACGCCGTGGTGGCATGCGACCACCTGCATTTTCCGGGTCCCCGCCGGGCATTTCTCGAGGCATGGCTTGCGCCGCCACGTATTGCCCGAGCGATCAGGCGCGAAAATGCTGTTGTCGCCTATGGCGCGATCCGGCCCTGTTATGCCGGGTTCAAGATCGGCCCTCTGTTCGCGGCCTCAGAGGCGGATGCCAGAGATCTCTTCGGAGCGCTGTGCGCAGAAGCGGGCGGGGCAGCGGTCGCGATCGACGTGCCTGAGCCGGCGACTGGGTTCGCCTGGTATCTCACCGGTCTCGGCTTTTCGCGCGGCTTCGATACGATGCGGATGTATCGCGGCACCGCGCCTGCCACGCCGCTCGCCGGCGTGTTCGGCGTGACGACGCTCGAACTCGGGTGACGGCCGCAGCCGGCTTACCCTTCTCATGTGATCGCTTGCGGGCCGTGGTTTACGCTCTGGCAAGACCTGCTGTCCTAGGATGGTGGCTCGGCGAACGGGTCTGACAGATGACGTCCATCAAGTTTATCGCGGCGGCCTTCCTGGCCGCCCTGCTTCTCTCCGGCTGCTCGGACAGCGACGCGCCGTCCGGCGACGACCCTGCCGACTATATGGAAGCCTCGCCTGGGGGCTATCAGGCGGCACCGGCCGTGACCGTCGGCGAGAAGGCCGTGCTGGTGTGGTTCAAGGCACTCGTCTCCGGATCGAGCCTGCCGGATGGCCAGGCACCGTCCAAGATCGGCTGGATCGAGGCGGCGAAGAAATGCCGTTTCCCGGCGCCCAAGGGGAACGAGCGGCTCGTCCAGGTCATGACCCAGGCCTCCGGGCTGCCGACCGGCATCGTGGCGCTGTCGAAGCCGCAGATACAGGCGCTCAGCTCGCCCGAGGCGCTCGCCAAGATCCACGAAGACGCCGCCGCCGCCCGCGAGCGCGCCGCCCTGAAGCTCGTCGATGTCGTGGTCACCGACAGCTCGGCCCCGGTCTATCTCGTGCTCGCCGGCGGCGACGACATCCTGTGGAACATCCAGAAAGCGGCGGGCGCGACAATTGCGCAGGTGGCACTGATCGCTGGCGAGAACGGCGGCATCGCCAATCTCGATCCCGCCGTGCCGGTCAGTGCCTTGAACGGTCCGGAGGCGAAGACCTGCGGTGCCGTGCCCGCGCGCAAGCCCAAGGATAACTGGACCGTGGTGACGGAGGCCGCGGGCGGCGACATCGTCGCGATCGATCACGTCAAGCGGCTGACCGAAGACTATGGCCACTACAATACCTGGTTCAAGGAGACATTCGGCCAGGAGAGCGACCCGATAACGATCGGAATCGCGCGCATGAGCCATGCGCTAGTGGGCCCGCCCGTGCCTTCGCTCGACCAGCGCCTGCCTTACCGGCCGCTTACCGATGCGAGCGTCCTTCTGGCCCCCTCGCAGACGATCTTCTACTCGGCCTCGGCCGACGACTTTCCGGCCGCGATCGAGCAAGTGCTGGCGAAGAACCGCTGAGGCGCTGCGACGCGTCAGCGTCTTGGCGGACCGGAGGATTGTGAGCCGGGACAGAATATGACACGATCGGCGCCGGGAGGAGCGATCGATGGTGTCGACGCTTTCGCATATCCGTGAAATCGAACGGGTCGGGCTCGGCCAGGCGAGTTCGCGCGACCGCTCGGTGGTGCAGTCCTGGCTGCGCTGCCTCAACGACTACAGGCTCGATCCGGCACGCCCGCAGGAAGCCTATATCGTGCCGGAAGTACAGCTCCGCGAGCACCGGGAGCAGGCCGAGGAGCTGATCCGCATCGGCCGCTCGGGCGTCGAAGCCCTGTTCAATCATGTCGCGGAACAGCACTACGTCCTGCTGCTGTCGGATGCGCGCGGCGTCACGGTCGACTTCATGGGTGACCCGACCTTCGACAATCAGCTCAGGAAGGCGGGACTCTATCTCGGATCGGAATGGTCCGAAAACCGCGCCGGTACCTGTGCGGTCGGCGCGTGCCTGGTCGCCGGGGAGCCTGTGATCATCCATCAGGACGACCATTTCGACACCAGCCATATCGGCCTGACCTGCACGGCTGCGCCCATCTTCGACACGCTCGGCGACCTGACCGCGGTACTCGACATCTCGCAACTTCGGTCGCCGACAGCCAAGGCGAGCCAGCAGCTTGCGCTGCACCTCGTGTCTGCGACGGCCCGGCGCATCGAACTCGCCAATCTGATGACCCGCACCCGTAACGACTGGGTGCTGCGGCTCGCCCGCTCGCCGGAATTCCTCGATGTCGATCCGGATGCGGCGATCGCGCTCGACGGATCGGGACGCATTTCGGGCATGACTCATGGCGGTTTCGGCGCGCTCGCCCGGTCGATGAACATGGGCGGTCTCGTCACCCGCGAGCTCCTGGGACAGCCGATCTCGCATTTCCTCGACATAGAAGTCGACGACCTGCCGCGCTTCATGCGCGGCCAGCCCAACGGCGAGCGACTGATCCGGGCGAAGAACGGGCTCGTCCTCTTCGCAAGCGCCATCGCACCGGCCGTGACGATCCGCAGCACGCCCATGGCCAGGCCGGCCGACAGCGTGCCGCGCGCGCTACGGGACCTGAGCTTCGGCGATCCCGCCATGGAGCGGCTGCAGATCCGCGCAGCCCGGCTTGCCGCGCGCGACATACCGATCGTGATCCAGGGCGAGACCGGCTCGGGCAAGGAATATCTGGCACGCGCCATCCATACGAGTTGCGGGGCAACCGGCGCATTCGTTCCCGTCAACTGTGCGGCCATCCCCGAACATCTCATCGAATCCGAACTCTTCGGCTATGCGCCGGGCGCGTTCACCGGCGCGAGCCCGAAGGGCAAGCGCGGCCTCATCGAGGAGGCCGAGGGCGGTACACTATTCCTCGACGAGATTGGCGACATGCCGCTTGCGCTGCAGAGCCGACTGCTGCGCGTGCTCGCGGAAAACGAGATCCAGGCGGTCGGCGCCTTGAAGTCGAAGCCAGTGCGCATCCGGGTCGTGTCGGCATCGCATCGCGACCTCGGAGCGCTGGTGCGGGAGGGCCGCTTCCGCGAGGACCTCTATTACCGGCTGAACGCGGCGACGCTTTCGCTGCCGCCGCTCCGAGCACGGCAGGACCGGATCTGGCTGATCGACCAGACGCTCCGGCGGATCGGACGAGAGAACGGCGAGACCTACCGGATCGATCGGCCGGCCCATGCGGCGCTGCTCGCCCATGACTGGCCAGGCAATATCCGCGAACTCTCGAACGCGCTCCGGGTCGCCGCAGCCCTCTCCGACCAGGGGCTGATCGACCTTTCGTGCCTGCCGGAGCATCTCACCGCAGCTGGTCCACCCGGCCCGGATCCAGAGGATGCCCTGCGTCAGGCGCTTGGCGAATGCGGCAACAACATCTCAGCCCTGGCGCGCAAACTCGGGGTCAACCGTTCCACCATTCACCGCCGGCTCAAGCGGCCGCATTGACGGGCCAAGAGACGCAACAGGTGCAACACCTGTTGCGCGGCGACTGTGGCATGCCCCCGACCGGCTGGCGATCCCTCAGACTTAAGTATCTGTATTTTCTCTATCTTGATCCCCGTCGGCAGATGGCACGCAGCTTGCTGTACAGGAGCGACGGCCGATGCGCCGACATCGATGCCGGGCCGGTGGAGGCCGGACCCGGCACCATCTGACCGAGGAGGAGAGACGATGCTCGACAAGACCCCGACCACCCGCGCCCAGGCGCTTCTCGATACGTTCGGTGCCGCCCTGGAGGCGGGCCGCATCGACGAAGCCGTCGACCTGTTTGCCGACGAATGCTACTGGCGCGATCTCGTCGCCTTCACCTGGAACATCAAGACGGTGGAGGGACGGGACCAGGTGCGCGACATGCTGACGGCGCAGCTAGCGGCCACCACGCCGTCGCAGTTCCGGGTCGCGCCCGGCGAGGAGGCGACGGAGGCCGACGGTGTGCTCGAAAGCTGGTTCACCTTCGAGACCGGCGTCGGCCGCGGCTACGGCCTGGTGCGGTTCAGGAACGGCCAGATCTGGACGCTGCTGACGACGCTCGCCGAACTCAAGGGTTTCGAGGAGAAGGCCGGGTTCACGCGTCCGCTCGGCGCCAAACATGGCCAGAATTTCGGCGCCAAGACCTGGAAGGAGGAGCGAGAGGAAGAAGCTCGCACGCTCGGCTACGAAACGCAGCCCTATGTCGTCATCATCGGTGGCGGACAGGGCGGCATCGCGCTCGGCGCGCGGCTTCGGCAGCTCGGCGTGCCGACCATCATTCTCGAGAAGAACGACCGGCCGGGCGATTCCTGGCGCAAACGCTACAAGTCGCTCTGCCTGCACGATCCGGTCTGGTACGATCACCTGCCCTATATCGACTTCCCGAAGAACTGGCCGATCTTCTCGCCGAAGGACAAGATCGGAGACTGGCTGGAATTCTACACCAAGGTGATGGAGCTCAACTACTGGACTCGCTCGGCCGCAAAATCCGCGCGGTGGGAAGAGGCCAAGAAGGAATGGACCGTTGTTGTCGATCGCGACGGCCAGGAGGTGGTGCTCCGGCCCAAGCAGCTGGTCTTCGCGACAGGCATGTCCGCCAAGCCCAACATTCCGGACTTCAAGGGCCGGGAGCGCTTCAAGGGCGAGCAGCACCATTCCTCGCAGCATCCCGGCCCTGACGGCTATAAGGGCAAGAAGGTGGTGGTCATCGGGTCGAACAATTCGGCGCACGACATCTGTGCCGCGCTCTGCGAGGCCGGTGTCGACGTCACCATGATCCAGCGCTCGAGCACGCATATCGTCCGGTCCGACACGCTGATGGAGATCGGACTCGGCGCACTCTATTCGGAGGAGGCGCTGGCGAAGGGCGTCACGACGGCCAAGGCAGACCTGATCTTCGCGTCGCTGCCCTACCGGATCCTGCACGAGTTCCAGATCCCGCTCTACAACCAGATGCGCGAGCGCGACGCCGATTTCTATGCTGCGCTGGAAAAGGCCGGCTTCCAACTCGACTGGGGCGCAGACGGGTCGGGGCTGTTCATGAAATATCTCCGCCGCGGCTCCGGCTACTATATCGACATCGGCGCCTCGCAACTGATCATCGACGGCAAGATCAAGCTGGTGGCGGGCCAGGTCGAGGAGATCACCGAGAACGGCGTCAAGCTGACGGACGGCCGTGACGTGCCGGCCGACGTCATCGTCTATGCGACGGGCTACGGCTCGATGAACGGCTGGGTCGCCGACATCGTCGACCAGGCCACCGCCGACAAGGTCGGCAAATGCTGGGGGCTCGGATCGGATACGCCGAAGGACCCTGGCCCCTGGGAAGGCGAGCAGCGCAACATGTGGAAGCCGACCCAGCAGGAGGGGCTGTGGTTCCACGGCGGCAACCTGCACCAGTCGCGCCACTATTCGCAATTCCTGTCTCTGCAGATCAAGGCCCGGATGGAGGGTATCCCGACGCCGGTCTACGGGCTTCAGACCGTTCATCACAAGCGATAGCAACCGGCGGTTTTCGGAGCCCGCACAGGGGGTGGCCTTGGCTGCCCCCTTTTTCATGCAGCGGGCGCAGATTCTCTCAACACCGGCAGCTTATCCCCAGGCAATACTGCCGAGACCTGCACCGCTGCGACGGACCCGGCTGCGGCAGCGCACCATGAAATGGCGCAAGTAGACTTGCCAAGGAAATGCAGCAATCGCATACTCTTAAAAAAATTAAATTCGGGATCCATTTAAAAGCGGGAGATCATATGAGCAACGAACTCGACTATCTCAGCCGGCGCGTCGCGGCCGGCAAACTGAGCCGCCGTGACTTCCTCGGCCGCGCTGCAGCCCTCGGCGTCGGCGCCACCGTCGCCAACAGTCTGCTTTCCACAGCCGTCAAGGCCGCCGGCCCGGTCAAGGGCGGCACGCTGAAGGCCGGCATGCAGGGCGGCACCTCCACCGACAGCCTCGATCCCGCGACCTGGCAGAGCCAGGTGCCCGCGATGGTGGGCTGGCAATTCGGCGACGGCCTGATCACTCTGTCTCCCACCGGAGAAATCGTGCCGCGCGTTGCGGAAGAATTCGGCTCCTCAGCCGATGCCAAGACCTGGACCTTCAAGATCCGCAAAGGCATCACCTTCCATAACGGTAAGGACGTCACCCCGGCCGACGTGCTGGCGACCCTAGAGCGGCATTCCGACGAGAAGTCGAAGTCCGGTGCCTTCGGCCTGATGACCGGCATCGACACGATGAAGGTCGACGGCGATAACGTCGTGATCGGCCTCAAGGAAGCCAATGCCGACCTGCCCTATCTGATGGGCGACTACCACCTGATGATCCAGCCGAATGGCGGCAAGGACAATCCCGCCGAGGGCATTTCCTGCGGGCCCTACAAGATCGTCTCCAACGAGCCGGGCGTCCGTCACGTGCTCGAAAAGTACGACGGCTACTATAATGCCGATCTCGGACACGCCTCCACGATCGAGATCCTCGTCATCAACGACGCGACCGCACGCATCTCCGCCCTGCAGAGCGGCCAGGTCAACATGATCAACCGCGTCGAACCCAAGATCGTCGACCTGATCAAGCGCGTGCCGGGCGTCACCATCCGCACAGCGTCGGGCCGTGGCCACTACGTGTTCATCGCCCATTGCAACACGGCGCCGTTCGACAACAACGACCTCAGGCTCGCCCTGAAATATGCGATGAACCGCCAGGAAATGGTCGACCGCATCCTGATGGGCTACGGTTCCGTCGGCAACGACATCCCGATCAACAAGGCCTATCCGCTGTTCTCTGACGATCTCGAGCAGCGCGCCTTCGATCCGGAAAAGGCTGCGGCGCATTACAAGAAGTCGGGTCATTCGGGCTCGATCCTGCTGCGCACCTCCGACGTCGCCTTCCCGGGTGCGGTCGATGCCGCCCAGCTCTACCAGCAGAGCTGCGCCCAGGCCGGCATCACCATCGAGGTCAAGCGCGAGCCCGGCGATGGCTACTGGTCGGAGGTGTGGAATAAGCAGCCTTTCTCCACTTCCTATTGGGGCGGCCGTCCGACCCAGGACCAGATGTATTCCACCGCCTACTATTCCAAGGCCGACTGGAACGACACCCGCTTCTTCAACGAGAAGTTCGACCAGCTCCTGCTGGCGGCCCGCTCCGAGCTCGACAATGCCAAGCGCAAGTCCATGTACCGCGACATGGCGGTCATCCTGCAGAACGAAGGCGGCCTGATCGCGCCGATGTTCAACGACTATATCGACGCCACCGGCCCCAATGTCGAGGGCTGGATCGACGACCCGAACTACGAGCTGTCGGGCGGCTACGCCCTGCAGCGCTGCTGGCTTGCGGCGTGATCCGGACCGACCGGACATGTCCTCGCCCATCCTGAAACTGATCGCCCAGCGCATTGCGCTGGGCCTTCTGCTGCTCCTTGCCGTTTCCGTCCTGATCTTTGCCGGTACGCAGATCCTGCCTGGCGATGTGGCGCAGTCGATCCTCGGCCAGTCGGCGACCCCGGTGGCGCTCGCGAACCTGCGCGCCGAAATGGGGCTCAACGACCCCGCCTATGTCAGGTATTTCCATTGGCTCACCGGCATCCTGCACGGCGATCTCGGCACCGCGCTGACCTCGAAGCTCGATATCGCGACCTCGATCAAGGAACGCCTGGGCAATACGCTCTTCCTTGCCTTCTGGGCCGCAGCCTTCTCGATACCGCTCGCCATCATTCTCGGCCTGACGGCGGTACGCTACCGCAACGGGCTGATCGACAGGCTCATATCCGGCTTTGCGCTGGCCTCGACCTCGCTGCCGGAATTCTTCGTCGGCTATCTTCTCGTCTTCTTCCTTGCAGTGACCTTTCCGGTCTTCCCCAGCGTCTCGACCGTCTATGACGGCATGCCCTTCCTCGAGAAGATGCGGGCCATTGCACTGCCGTGCCTGTCGCTGACGCTTGTCGTCTTGGCGCATATGATGCGCATGACGCGCGCCGCTATCCTCAACGTGATGCAGTCGGCCTATATCGAGACGGCTGAGCTGAAGGGACTCGGGGCCTTCGAGATCGTCTGGAAACACGCTCTCCCCAACGCCATCGCGCCGATCATCAATGTCGTCATGCTCAATCTCGCCTTCCTGGTCGTCGGCGTCGTGGTGGTCGAGGTGATCTTCGTCTATCCAGGCATGGGCCAATACCTCGTCGACCATGTCGCCAAACGCGATGTGCCCGTGGTCCAGGCGGTCGGCCTGATCTTCGCCGCGGTCTACATTTTCCTCAATGTCGTGGCCGACGTGGCATCCATTCTCGCCAATCCGCGCCTCAGGCATCCGAAATGAGGGCCGCGCCATGCTGAGACGTATCCCTCCCGGTGCGCTGATCGGTCTTGTCATCACCGCGCTGTTTCTGTTCGTGGCGGTGTCCGCCCAGTGGATCGCCCCTTACGGCCTCGGCGAGATTGCCGGCGGCGTATGGGAGCCGATCTCGGCGAAGTTTCCCTTCGGCACCGACAATCTCGGCCGCGATCTCCTGAGCCGCATGCTCTACGGCGCGCAGACGACGATTCTGATCGCCGTCATGGCCACGCTGCTGTCCTTCTCGCTCGGCTCGATACTCGGCTTCACGGCGGCTGTGGTCGGCGGCTGGTTCGACATGGTGATGTCGCGCTTCGTCGATCTCCTGATGGCGATACCGACGCTGATCTTCGCGCTCGTCATCCTCTCCGTGCTGCCGTCGTCGCTTGCGACGTTGATCCTGGTCATGGGCATTCTCGATTCCACCCGCGTCTACCGTCTGTCGCGGGCCGTTGCGGTCGACCTCAATGTCATGGATTTCGTGGAGGCCGCCAAACTGCGCGGCGAGGGCAAGTGGTGGGTAATCTTCGCCGAAATCCTGCCCAATGCACTGTCGCCGCTGGTCTCGGAATTCGGCCTGCGCTTCATCTATGCGGTTCTCTTCCTGTCGGCGCTCTCCTTCCTCGGCCTCGGCGTACAGCCGCCGGCGGCCGACTGGGGCGGCATGGTCAAGGAAAACAAGGACGGAATCATCTTCGGCATCCCGGCGGCGCTGGTCCCGGCCGCGGCCATCGCGGCGCTTGCGATCTCGGTCAACCTCGTCGCCGATTGGATCCTCAACCGCACCACCGACCTCAAGGGAGGGCGCGGCAATGGCTGAGACCCTGCTCGACATCCGTAATCTCCGCATCGAGGCGACGGTCTATCCGCCCGGCGAACCGCCGCGCAAGGTGACGATCGTCGACGGCGTGTCGCTGACGCTGGAAAAGGGCAAGGTGCTCGGCCTGATCGGCGAATCCGGCGCCGGCAAGTCGACGATCGGGCTCTCGCCGATGGGCTATGGCCGCGGCGGCGTCTGCATCACCGGCGGCGAGGTGATCCTCAACGGCCGCGACGTGCTGAAGGCGGGCAGGAACGGCGTCCGCCAGCTCCGGGGCCGCGAGGTCTGCTATGTCGCGCAATCAGCGGCGGCGGCATTCAATCCCGCCCAGCGACTGATGGACCAGGTGGTCGAGAGCTCGCTCAAGCACGGTATCGCAACCCGCGCCGAGGCCGAGCGCCGGGCGATCGGCCTCTTCCGGAAGCTCAGCTTGCCGGACCCCGAGAATATCGGACGACGCTATCCGCACCAGGTCTCCGGCGGCCAGTTGCAGCGCGTGATGACGGCGATGGCGCTCTGCCCGGAACCCGACCTGATCGTCTTCGACGAGCCGACCACCGCGCTGGACGTGACCACCCAGATCGACGTACTCGCGGCCATCAAGGAGGCAATCCGCGATACCGGGGTCGCCGCCCTCTATATTACCCACGACCTCGCGGTCGTCGCCCAGGTCGCCGACGACATCATGGTGCTACGCCACGGCAAAATGGTCGAGAAGGGCACGACCCACCAGATCATCAAGGAACCCCGGGAGGCCTACACACAGGCGCTTGTCGCCGTTCATCACATCGAGCACGTGGAACATCAGCCGACCAGCCGGCCGCTGCTCTCGGTCAAGAATGTCACCGCCGCCTATGGCAATCACGTGGTCAAGGTGCTCAAGACCGTATCGGTAGATGTCCATCCGGGCCAGACGCTCGCCGTCGTCGGCGAATCCGGCTCCGGCAAGTCGACGCTGGCGCGTGCCATCACCGGGCTGTTGCCGCCGCAGCAGGGCGAGATCGTCTTCGACGGCCGCACGCTGTCGCGGCGCCTCGCCGACCGGCCGAAGGAAGATCTCCGCCAGTTGCAGATGATCTACCAAATGGCCGATGTCGCGATGAACCCGCGCCACACCGTCGGCACGATCATCGGCCGGCCGCTGACCTTCTATTTCGGCATGCGTGGCTCCGAGCGTGACCGGCGCGTCAGGGAACTGCTCGAGGAAATCGAGATGGGCAAGGGCTTCATCGACCGCTATCCGGCCGAGCTCTCCGGCGGCCAGAAGCAGCGCGTCTGCATCGCCCGGGCGCTCGCCGCCAAGCCGAAGCTGATCATCTGCGACGAGGTGACCTCGGCGCTCGACCCCCTGGTGGCGAACGGCATCCTGAAGCTGCTGCTCGACCTCCAGAAGATCGAAGAGGTCGCCTATCTCTTCATCACCCACGACCTCGCCACCGTGAAGGCCATCGCCGATTCCATCGCCGTCATGTATCGCGGCGAGGTGGTCCGCTACGGGCCGAAGAGCCAGGTGCTGACTCCGCCCTTCGACGACTATACCGACCTCCTGCTCTCCTCGGTTCCCGAGATGGAACTCGGCTGGCTGGAAAAGGCCATTGCCGGGCGGAAGATGGCGAGCGCGGGGAATTGAACGCCGAATTTTAGGAAGACCCCGCCCCGCACCCCTCCCCACAAGGGGGAGGGGCCAACCCGGAGCCGCCACGCTGCCTCAAACCCACGTCGCAATATTTTGAAGCGATGATCGAGGCAGCAAGGGCGCCGCAGGTTAAGCCCCTCCCCCTTGTGGGGAGGGGTTTGGGGCGGGGTCACCACACACTGGGAGATATCCATGCCGCTCAGCTCCAAGCTCCTGCTCATCGTCCTCGATGGCGTGCCCTATCGCAATTTCCGCACCTATATGGGCAATCTCGAGGGCTGGGTGAAGAACGGCGATGCGCGCGTCTGGAAGATGCGGTCGGTGGTGCCCTCGACCTCGGCCTGCTGCTACGCCTCGATCCACACAGGCGTGCCGCCGCAGGTGCACGGCATCCTGTCGAACGACGTGCGCTTCAAGGTCGAGCTGCCCGACGTCTTTTCCGAAGTGACCAAAGCGGGCGGCAAGACCGGGGCGGTGACCCATTCCTACTGGTCGGAATTCTTCAACCGCTATCCCTTCGACCTCGTCAACGACATGGAATATGACGAGCCGCTTGGCCCGATCACCCATGGCCGCTTCCACACCATGACCGGCTACAATCTCCGGAACCAGATGACGCCGAGCGATGTCGATCTCTTCGCGACGCTGACCATGCTGACGGAACGGCATGGTATCGACTACGGCATCCTGCATACCTGCACGCTCGATTCCATGGGCCACCGCTTCGGCCACGACACGCACGAGATGGACCACGCACTCTTCGTCATGGACGCCCAGCTCGCCGCCTTCCTGCCGCGCTGGCGGAAGAACGGCTACGAGGTGATCGTCTGCGCCGACCACGGCCAGACCGATCGCGGCCACCATGGCGGCCACCAGGACGAGCAGCAGGATTTCGCGCTCTACTATTTCGGCGCCGGCGAAGGGCCGGCACCCGATACGCTGCTCGATCAGTTGAGCCTAGCGCCCTCTATCCTCAACCGCCTAGGCGTATCGCGACCGGCGACGATGAAGGCCGCACCGTTCCTGACCTGAGCCTGTCAGGCATGGCTCCATTCCCTCCGTCCTAGCATGCGGATGGATTCCACGATGCGGGTGAAGCTCTCACGGGCGCGACCTACAGTATGGCGGGCGCGGAGATAGCCGTGCACCAGACCTTCCTCCTCGTGCCACCAGGCCTTGCCTCCGGCCGCGAGGATGCGATCCCGATAGGCCTCGCCGTCGGATGACAGTGGATCGCATTGGGCGGTGATGATCACCGTCGGCGGCAGGCCGGAGAAATCGGTGTCGACGAGCGGCGCGTAGGACGTGTCGCGCGCGAGGTCTTTCCCGTCGGTGCGGATATCCTTGTAGAAGACGAGATCGCGCATGGTCAGCATCGGCGCCTCGGCATGGGTGACATAGGAGCCCTTGATCATGTCACCGCCGAGGCCGGGATAGATCAGCATCTGGCCGATGGGCCCACGCGGATGGGTTCGGGTTGCATGCGCCACGGCCGCGGCGAGGTTGCCGCCCGCGCTGTCGCCCGCCAGCACGATCGGCTGATCAGAGGTCTCGGCGACCCACTCGAAAGCGGCGAGCGCATCGTCGAAGGCGGCCGGATGCTTGTGCTCCGGCGCCAGCCTGTAATCGACCGAGACTACATCATAGCCGGTTCGGTGGCAGATCTCCGCGCAGACGTCGTCATGGCTTTCCAGCCCGCCCACCACAAAGCCGCCGCCGTGGCAGTAGAGGACGACCGCGTGGTCGTCGTGTCGTAGAGAGCGGTAGCGGCGGACGGGGAGGTTGCGGTCGACGCGCCGGATCGCCGTCGTCTCGGCCGACACGCCCGAGGGATAGCCGGCAAAGAACTCGCGGCACATTCGGTCGTAGACGGCGCGCTGCTCGGCAATCGTATAGTCGACCGCATCGGGCGGATAGTAGGCGTCGGTCCGCTCGATGAAGGCCCAGGTCTCGGAGTCGATCAGATCTCGGTAGTCGGTCATGCCGTCGGTCTCTCTCTCCCCGCGTTTCGTGTGCCGGTCGGCTCCATGCCGAGCCTTGGCAGTCATGCCCGTGGCCGGTGGCGCGGTCAAGCAAACCGGCGCCGGCCTGCATAGGTCCGTGTCGAAAAGCCGTGGAAATTCAACCAAGGCGAGAAGAAAACTTGGTTAATACTTCATGACTTCGTTAATCAATATTTTAGTTATGAAGAAGATTATCCGGCCAGATCGGTGGGCGTCCCGCCGGAGAGAAGCAAGGAGTCGGAAGGCATGTTTGGCGGCAAGGCACACAGGGAACTCGAAGACCTGAGGATGCGGTTCAAGGCGATCGAGGAACGCTCGGCACTCCTCGACGAGGCCTGCGGCGTCGGCCTCTGGGAGGCGGTTCTCGTCAATGGCGACGCCATGAATCCCCAGAGCCTCTGGACCTGGTCGCCCGAGTTCCGCCGGCTGATCGGCTACGACTCCGATCGCGACTTCCCTAATGTCGTCAATTCCTGGTCGGACCGGCTGCATCCCGACGACGTCGCCCCGACCTTTGCGGCCTTCGGCAATCATCTCGAAGACAAGAGCGGCAGGGCGCGCTACGACGTGACCTATCGGCTGAAGGTGCGTGACGGTTCCTACCGCTGGTTCCGGGCCACCGGCGGCTGCCGGCACCAATCCGATGGCAAGACCATCCGCGCCTGCGGCTCGCTGACCGACGTCCACCAGCAGGTGACCGCCCAGCGCGAGTTCGAGCGGACCGCGGAAGAGGATGCCGTGGCCATCGGCGCGCTGAGCGAAGGGCTGACGGCGCTTGCCGCGGGCGATGTCACGCATCGCATCACTGCCGAATTCAATGCGAAGGCAGCGGCGCTCAAGACCAATTTCAACCTCGCAGCCGAACGTCTGCAGACCGCGCTCCAGGGCGTGACGAGCACGATCCAGGGCCTGCGCGCCGGCTCCGGCGAAATCAGCCGCGCCGCCGACGACCTGTCACGACGGACCGAGCAGCAGGCGGCGTCGCTCGAGGAGACCGCAGCGGCGCTCGACGAGATCACAGCAACAGTACGGAAGACCGCAGACGGGGCCGCCCAGGTGGCGCGTGCCACCGCTACGGCCCGTAAGGAGGCCGAGAGCTCCGGCACCGTGGTCGAGAACGCCACGGCAGCCATGGCCGGTATCGAGAATTCGTCGAACCAGATCGGCCAGATTATCGGGGTCATCGACGAGATCGCCTTCCAGACGAACTTGCTCGCACTCAATGCCGGCGTCGAGGCGGCCCGGGCCGGCGAAGCCGGCAAGGGCTTCGCAGTCGTCGCCCAGGAGGTGCGCGAGCTTGCCCAGCGTTCCGCGCAAGCTGCCAAGGAGATCAAGGCGCTGATCACCGCGTCGTCGCAGCAGGTCGAGCTCGGCGTGAAGCTGGTCGACCAGACCGGTGGCGCTCTGCGCGGCATCCTGACCCAGATCTCCGACGTCGCCGATCTCGTCAATGCGATCGCCTCGTCGACGCAGGAGCAGTCGACCGGGCTCGCCCAGGTCAACACGGCCGTCAACCAGATGGATCAGATGACCCAGCAGAATGCGGCGATGGTGGAAGAGACCAATGCCTCCAGCCAGACGCTTGCGCAGGAAGCCGACGAACTCGCGCGGCTGGTCGGGCATTTCCGGGTCGGCGCCGTCGAAAGCCGCCCGACCCAGCGCGTGACGCGCCGCGCCGCCTGAGCCGGCATCCCGGACTACCGGTCCTGCCGATGTCGGCCGGACCGGGCGTCTCCGCCGCTATTCGCCTTCCGAGAGGTGATTGCGCACCGACCGCTGCACCTGGTCGATGCCGGACATCATGGTCGGGAACGTGTCGGGATCGACATCGGCCATCATCTCGTGCAGCCATGCCTCGTGGACCCGGGCCATATTGGCAAAGGCCTTGCGGCCCTGATCGGTCAGCACCGCGACCGTGACCCGGCGGTCGTCGCCCGGCGTCTCGAGCCGGATCAGCCCGTCCTGCTCCAGGCGCCCGACCAGGCCGGTGATATTGCCGTTGGTGACCATCGTTCGGCGAGAGAGTTCGCCGAGCCGCAGTCCTTCGGGCTCGCGATCGAGCTGGGCCAGCAGATCGAACTGCGGCAGGGTCGCACCGAACTCGGCCCGCAGGCGGCGGCGGATCTCCTGTGAAATCAGCTTGGTCGTCGACAGCATCCGCAGCCAGAGACGAATTTCCTGCTTCTTGCCGTCCGCCGGGTCCTGTACCGCCAAATCCAAATCCACCGCCATGCCGGTCACGCCGGCCGAATCCCCGTTCGTTTGAGCTTCAACTAATGCCGCGAAACGAAGCCGGATTCAATCGGCGAAGCTACTTGCCCCCGAGCATGCCCGCGAGCATGAAGCCCGACCCGGCACCGGTGCCGGCGCCAGGCCAGGTGGAGGCACCGCAGAGGTAGAGAGATCTGACCGGCGTCTGGTAGCGGGAGTAGCCGGCAACAGGGCGGAACAGGAAGTTCTGGTCGAGATGGTGCGAGCCCGAGAGGCTGTCGCCGCCGATGAGGTTCGGATTCTCGCGCTCGAGATCGAGCGGCGAGAAGACGGACCGGCCGAGAACCTTGGCCCCGAGGCCTGGCGCATAGCGTTCTACCAGCGCCATGACGCGATCGGCATACGCGTCCTTGACCGCGTCCCAATCCGCGCCGGTGATCTCGCCGCGGGCGTCGCCGCGGATCGATGCCGGAAGAACACGTACCTGAACCCAGAGCACATGCTTGCCATCAGGCGCACGCGACGGATCGATCGCCGTCGGCTGGCCGACCACGAGAGCGGGTTCGCCGGGCAGAAGACCGTCCATCGCCTCCGAATAGACCCGGTTCATCATGTCGAGGTCGGGTGCCAGATGGACATAGGCGAACTGCTTCAGCGCCTCACCGGCCGTCCAGTCCGGCAGGCCGTCGAGCGCCAGATGGATCATCATCGCGCCGGGGCCGGGGCGGAACTTCGCGAGCTTCGCCTCGAAGCTGGAGCGGGAGGGCTCCGAGGGAAGCAGCTTTCCGAAAACCAGTTGCGGATGTGCATTGGCGATCACGGCCTTCCGCGCCCCCAGCACGCGGCCGTCGGCGAGCCGGACGCCTGTCGCTGTCTCGCCGCTGGTTTCGATCCGTTCGACGGCCACGCCGGTCAGAAGGTCGCCGCCGCGCTCCTTCAGGAGGCCGGTCATCGCGCGGATGATCGTGTCCGCGCCGCCCTGGCCGATGACCATTCCGAAGGCCTGGTTGGCCATGGATTCGAGATAGGGAAAGAGCGCGCCGCCGGCAACGTCAGGCGCGAAGTCGAGATGCAGGCCCCAGGCCGCCATCATCGCCTTGACCTTCGGATGCTCGAAACGGCTGTCGAGGAAATCCCTGGGCGAAGCGAGAAGGAGCCGCAGCGTGTCGTAGAGCCAGCCCGTGCCCTTTGCGCGCCAGGCCTTCCAGGCGACCTTGGCGGCCGCGAACGACGGCATGGGCGAACCGAGCAGGCCGAAGATATGCGGCGCGTCCGAGCCGAACTCGGCGACCATCGCGCGCCAGGCCTCGGCATCGCGTGGCGAGATGGCGGCAATCCTGCTCGCAGTGGCATTGAGATCATTGGAGACGCCAAGCCAGGTCTGGTCGCGAAAGACGCTTGCGAAGCAATCGGCGACCGGCACGATGCCGAGCCCGTGGGCAAAGAGCGCGTCCTTGTTCTTATTGAAGAAGGCCGAGCCTGCGAACATCGAGAGGTTCATGGCGGCGAAATCATGGCGGAAGCCGGGAAGCGTCAATTCGCGGGTCTTGACGGCGCCACCGGGCTCGTCCCTCGCCTCGACGACGGCGACCGACCAGCCGCGGCCGGCAAGTTCAATGGCGGCAGCAAGCCCGTTGTGGCCGGCACCGATCACCACCGCATCGTAATTCATCCGCGTTCCCCTGCGCCCTGCTGATTGGCTCCATATGCATACATCTTGGACAACGCCTCGCAAGGGAAAAATATTTTAAGCATAAAGGTTTCTGCGGACTCGGGATGGTATCCGACACAACACGACGAACATCAAGCAATTTCAATGAAATGAACTGGTCCTATCGAGCAACGGTCGTTTCCCGGCGCCCCCGTCCCGATACTTGCATTTCCATATTTCCTGACTTAGCGTTGCCATCAGGGAGCAGCTACGCCGGCGGAAGACTGGCCGTGCGGAGACCCGCCAACAAGGGAACAACACCATGTCAGCCAACATTCTCGCCGATGTCGCGAAAGCGCTTCTTTCCGGTTCCATCCAGGTGGTCGACCTGACTGCCCCGCTCGGCCCGAACACGCCGGTGCTCTATCTGCCGCCGCAGTTCGGCAAGAACACGCCGAATGTGAAGGTGCACGAGATCTCGCATTACGACGAGAACGGCCCGTTCTGGGCGTGGAACTGGCTGGAACTCGGCGAGCATACCGGCACCCATTTCGATGCGCCCTGCCACTGGATCACCGGCAAGGACCTGCCCGGCAACACCACCGACACGATCCCCCCGCAGGCCTTCGTCGGCCCGGTCAACGTCATCGACCGCTCCAAGGAATCGGCAACCAATCCGGATTACCTGCTCACCGTCGAGAGCATCAAGGAATGGGAAGCCGAGCACGGCGAGATCGAGGAAAACAGCTGGGTCGTGATGCGCACCGACTGGTACAAGCGCAACGGTTCGACCGAGACCTTCCTGAACGCCGACGAGACCGGCCCGCATTCGCCCGGCCCGACGGCCGAGGCGATCGAGTATCTCGTTTCGAAGAAGATCATGGGATGGGGCCAGGAGACGATCGGCACCGACGCCGGCCAGGCCGGCGGCATGAACCCGCCCTTCCCTGCGCATAACCTGATGCACAAAGCGGGCCGCTATGGCCTGGCGAGCCTCTGCCATCTCGACCAGCTGCCCCCGAAGGGCGCGATCCTGATCGCGGCGCCGCTGAAGTTCGTCAAGGGCACCGGCTCGCCGATCCGCGCGCTGGCATTGGTGACGAAGTAAGCCACTCGACGGCCGGCGGGGCAAAGCCCGTCGGCCGTTATCGATCCGGCGGAAGGATGCCCCATGGCCACCTATGACTACATCATCGTCGGCAGCGGCATCAACGCATTGGTCGCCGCCGCCCTGCTCGGCAAGAAGGGCAAGAAGGTCTTGGTTCTCGAGCGCAACGACCGCATCGGCGGCTGCCTGCGCACCGAGGAGATCACCGAGCCCGGCTTCCGCCACGACGTCATGGCCACGACCATGGTGCTCTTCCTTACCTCGCCCGCCTATGGCGCGCTCGGCAAGGATCTCGAGGCACGGGGCCTCGAATTCGCCCATGCCGCGCTGCCGACCGGCGTGCTCATGCCGGACGGCCGTCATGCCATCCTTTCCATGAACCGGCAGAAGAACGTCGCAGCCTTCGAAGCGCTGGCAGCCGGCGACGGACAGGCCTTTTCGCGCGAGATGGACAAGCTCGGCGCCGACGCCCCCTTCCTGTTCTCGCTGCTCGGCGGCGCTCTCTGGTCCGGCAACATCTTCAAGACGGTGCTCAAGGAGGCGTGGAAGCGCGGCCCACGCGGGCTGGCCGCATGGTTCGGCGAGGCGCTCGTCAGCGGCCGCAGCCATCTCGAAACGACCTATCGGTCGGAGGAAATGCAGGCGCTTTTCGCGCCCTGGGTCCTGCATTGCGGGCTCGGCCCCGAAAGCGCCTATTCCGGCGAAATGCTGAAGGTGATCGGCTTTGCCATCGAGCTGGCGGGCTGCCCCGTCGTCAAGGGCGGGGCGGAGAACCTGCTGCGCGCCTTCGAACGACTGATCACGGACAATGGCGGGGCGATCCGCACCGGTGCCGATGTCGAACAGATCGTCGAAAGCGGCGGCAAGGCGACCGGCGTGCAGCTAGCCGGCGGCGAGGTGCTGCAGGCCAGCCAGGGCGTCATCGCCTCGGTGACCCCGACCCAGCTCTACGACCGCCTGCTCAGGGGATCGGTAAGGACGCCCCCTGACGACGTCAGCGCCGGCCTCAAGGCCTATCGCTACGGCAAGGGCAACATGCAGATCCACTATGCGCTGAAGGGCCCCGTGCGCTGGAAGGCCGGCGCGGAACTTTCCCAGGTGGCGCTTCTCCACCTGACGCCCGGCCTCGACGGTGTGTCGCGCGCCGCCAACGAATGCGAGCGTGGCCTGCTGCCGGCCGTGCCGACCATATGCGTCGGTCAGCCCACCGCCTTCGACCCCAGCCGCGCGCCCGATGGCAAGGCGATCCTCTGGCTGCAGCTGCCGGAAGCGCCGCGCCATATCAAGGGCGACGCCGCCGCCGAGCTGCCCGTCCCCGCCGACGGCCGCTGGACCGAGGAACTGCGCGAGCGTTTCGCCGACCGCGTCGAGCGGATCCTCGAAAGCCAGATCGACGGCTGGTCCGAAAACGTCATCGCCCGCAAGGCCTATTCGCCCGCCGACCTCGAGACGATGAACATGAACCTCGTCGGCGGCGACCCCTATGGCGGCTTCTGCGGCGTCGACCAGTTCTTCATCTGGCGGCCGTTCAAGTCCTCGGTCAACCACAAGACCCATGTGCCCGGCCTCTACCATATCGGCGCCTCGACCCATCCCGGCCCGGGCCTCGGCGGCGGCTCCGGCTTCCTTCTCGCGTCGTCGCTGAAATAGCGGGTGCAAGCATGACCGAACGTTTCTCCGGCGCCGTGCTCCGGCCGCTCGACGGCCCCGAGACCAAGCGACCCACCATGGGCGAGATCGGGCTCAACAACTTCGCGCCCTATCTGATGAACCGGGTGATCGCGCGCTGGAATGCCAATCTGGCCGACGATCTCAAGGCGCTGGACATGACCACCGCCAAGATGCGGGCGCTGGCCATCCTGTCGATCACGCCGTCGGCGACGATCAATGAACTCTCGGTCTTCGCTGTCACCGAGCAGTCAACGATGAGCCGGACGCTGGAATCGCTCGAAGACCAAGGCTTCATCCGCCGTCAGCCCCGTCCCGACGACATGCGCGTCCGCGACGTTACCATCACCGAAGAAGGCCGCGCCGCCTTCGAGAAGATCTGGCCGACGATGTATGACGATTTCCTCAAGATGTTCCAGGGCATCGAGGAAGAGGAGTACAAGGCGTTCATCGCCGTATTGCACCGGATCCTGCACAATATCAGGGTGCACGAGATTTGACGGTCTCTACCAATCGGATGGAATAGCCCGGCCGCCAAAAAGTATCCTGAGGATACGCACGGCATCGTCCTCGACTATGAAGGCAATTGCGGCGCGACGCTCGAATCCGACGATCCGCAAACCCCGGGAAGATGTAGTCTCGAACCGTGCCGCGCTCCGGAAACTCGGCAAGCCTGCGGCATGCGGTCTCGATGCGATCAATGTAGCGGCCGGCGACCTCATGCCCGGACGCCTTGGCAATATGGTCATAGAGGGAATTCAAGTCGCTTTGCGCCGCCCGGCGGAAAACGACTCTCCTAGCCACGGCGGCTCACGCCGGATTGCTCCGCATGATACCGTCGAAGATCGGCGAATACGTCTTCCATGGGAATATTGGGCGAAGGATCGTCCAGGGCTTCCTGTATCCTCGCTCTGACCTCGCCCTCGGATTCTCGTTCAAGAGCTCGCAAGGCCGCCCTGACGACCTCGCTCGCCGAATCATAGAGCCCGGAACGCAGCTGGGCGTCCAGCAGCTCCTGTTCCTGGCCGAGGTCGATCGTGATTGCGCGATTGCTGGTCATGACGGGATCCTTCCCTTCATGAAAGCATGATCTCGATGACAGCCAACAGTCCTACAGCGTCGCGACCGTCTTCAGCGCCCCATCCAGCGCAATCCCGCCCTCATCGAGAAGCGCCGCCTGTTTCAGCCGCCGCAGCCAGTCGGCGCCGTCTTCGCGGTGACGCAGCAGGGGGAGCGCGGAGAGCACGCGATCGAATTTCGAGAGGCCGCGGGAATGGGTGTCGGAATAGCCTTTGACGAGACGGCGGGCGGCAAGGACCTCGGTCGCGAGGTCGTAGTTGACGGGAATCAGTTCCGCGGCTGTCTTGAGCCAGGCGTTCATGTGCTCCATCTCGCGCGCATGCCTGAGCGTGCCGCGACGGCGGCCGCGGAGTGCCGAGACCATGTAGAGCCCAAGGAACCAGAAAAGCGTCGCCGTGCGCACCCGCCGGCCCTTGTTGATCCGGCGGTCGAGGAAGGCGAAGAGTTTTGGCCGGTTCTCGATCCAGAGGCCGAGCGCCTTGGGCATGGTGCCACAGACCTCTTCCATGCGCGGATGCATGTATTCGGTCATGTAGACGACCTGGTCGTCCTTCGCGCCGACTTCCCTGCGCACGCGCTCGAAGCGGGACTGGCGCACCTTGAGGTCGGCGACGCGGATGACATCGTCATAGGCCATGGCGACGGCGACATATTTCGCGGCCTGTTCGGAAAAGGCGAAGGCCTTCGCCTCCCCATCCTGCGCCCGGTCGAGCGCGAGGAGCCCAGCGACGCGGTCGAGATACTCGCCGGCATAGGCCGGGTCCTGGAAATCCGTGAGCTTCTTCACGCCGGCATAGAGCATAGCGTGGAGGCTCACGGGGAAGTCGGCGCGGATACAGGCGAGGAGACGGTCGAGGTCAGGGTGGCCAGCCGATGCCGGCAACGGATCGAGGCGCTTGGAAGGCTTGGCAGACACTGCGTCGCGCGGCTTGGTCTGTGCCCGCTCGAAGGCGGCGGCGAAGGCCTTGAGCGAGGGCTCGATGCCCTTTCCGCCGGCGCGGATGATCGCCTCGAAGGCCTCGCGCGGAAAAGGCAGCGCGCCCGAGCCGGCGAGTGCGCCGAACATCGAGGCGGAGATAACGCTGCCGTTCCTGACCGCGAGCGTCTCCATGTCGAAGGCGATTGTGCGCTTGGCGGCAAAATCGGTGGCGTCGACGACGACCTCCGGATTGCCGATGCCGTCGCCCGGCGCTTGCTTCTCGGCCACCGCGAAGGCGCGATGGGTCGAGGCGATCAGCGTGGTCTTGTCGGGGGTGACGAGTCCGCGCAGGACGGACCGGCCGGCTTCCATCAGTTCGGCGGCCATGACGACGTCGACATCGCCGGGAGTCGGCATCAGCGAGAAGATCGGCGCGTGACCGTCCTTCTCGGGCAGCATCTCGATATAGTAGATCGTCGCGCCGGTGCGCTGGGCGACGCCGGGCACCGAGGTGGTCTGGGCCATCCAGCCCTGGGCCTCGGCCATGCCGACGATCCAATCGGCCAGCACGCCGCCGCCCTGCCCGCCCATGGCGAGCACGGCGATGGCGAGCGGCTTGTCGGTGGACTGGCGACCGGCTGCAAAGGACTCGAGAGAAACATGCTCGTTCATGGCGTGGTCCTCACTCGGCGAAGGCGATGCGGCGCGACTGGCGGCGCGACTGGAGCCAGCCGATCACCTTGCTCCTGACATTGGCGAGGAAGCGGTCCCAGCCGGTCGGATTGTGGATGATGTCGGCGCGGTAGAAGGACGGACAGAGGACGGCGGCCTCGGACACCTCGCCGCAATTGCCGCAGCCGACGCAATTGTTGTCGATCGCCGCCACCGGATCGTCCTTGAGCGGATCGTCGGTATGCTTGACCGAGAGCGAGGGACAGCCGGAGAGGCGGATGCAGGCGTGATCGCCGGTGCAGACATCCTCGTCGACGCCGAAGCGCTCCTTGACCATCCGCTTGCCATCCTTGACCGCCTTGGCGAATTGCGGCTTCACCCGGCGCTGCTTGTTGAGCATGCATTCGGAGGAGGCGACGATGATCTTCGGACCCTCCTCCTTCGTGGTCAGCGCCTCGCGCAGCGTGTCGCGCATCTTGGTGACGTCATAGGTGCGATCGATCTGGCGCACCCAGGTGGCGCCGACGCCCTTGACGGCATCGACGATGGAATTGTTGGTCTTGCGGCGCGGGTTTTCAGCCCGCGACGACAGGATGTCCTGCCCGCCGGTCGCCGCGGAATAGAAGTTGTCGACGACGAGGATGACGCCGTCCTGTTTGTTGAAGACGGCATTGCCGATCGAGGTGGCGAGGCCGTTGTGCCAGAAGCCGCCATCGCCCATGATCGAGATGGCGCGCTTGTCGGCCTTGACGTTGAAGGCCGAGGCGGAGGCGGGCGACAGGCCGTAGCCCATCGTCGTCGCGCCGATATTGAAGGGCGGCAGGATCGAGAACAGGTGGCATCCGATATCGCCGGCAATGTGGTGCTGGCCGAGCTCGTTCTGCACCAGTTTCATCGCCGCGAAGATCGGCCGCTCCGGACAGCCGATGCAGAAGCCCGGGGGTCGCGGCGGCACGACTTCGGCCAGGGCCTTGACCTTCGGATCGTTGAGCACTGGCGTCGGATCGGGGATCGGCGGCTGGTTGCCGAGCAGGACGCGCTGGTAGGTCTCGATGAAGGCCTTGATGCCCTTGACGAGAACCGGCGCGGTGTATTCGCCGCCCATCGGCAGCACGTCTTTGCCGGAAACCCGGGTCTGGATGTCGCGACGGCGCAGGATCGTGTTGAGCGTCTGCTCGATATATTCGGGCGCCCCCTCCTCGACCATCAACACGGCCGACTTGCCGATGCAGAAATCGGCGATCTCCTCGTCGACGAGCGGATAGGAGACGTTCATGACATAGAGCGGCACGGACGTGTTGCCGTAGACATCGGCGAGGCCGAGCTGCTGCAGCGCCCGCATCACGCCATTGTAGAGACCGCCCTGCAGGATGATGCCGATCTCGCCCTCCGCGGGACCGAAATACTCGTTCAGCCTGCGCTCCCGGATGAAATTGACGGCGGCCGGCCAGCGCTTTTCGAGCTTCTCCTTCTCGTGGACGAAGGAGGCGGGCGGCAGCACGATCCGGCCGACATCGCGGACCGGGTTCTCCAGCGCCTGCCGGAGAGTGAAGTCCGGCCGCTTGTTGTCCTTGGCCACGAACTGGCCATGGACGTGACAGCTGCGAATACCGACCTGCAGCATGACGGGCGTGTTGGAGACTTCGGACAGTTCGAAGCCCTGCTCGACCATGGCGACGATGGATGGCAGGTTGGGGCGCGGTGTCAGCAGCCAGAGCTGCGACTTCATCGCGAAGGCGTGGCTTCGCTCCTGCATGATCGAGGAACCTTCGCCGTAATCCTCGCCGATGATGATCATCGCGCCGCCGGTAACGCCGCCCGAGGATAGATTAGACAGCGCATCGGAGGCGACATTGGTGCCGGCGGTGGATTTCCAGGTGACGGCGCCGCGCACCGGATACATGACCGAGGCCGACAGCATGGCGGCGGCGGCGGCTTCCGACGCCGACGTCTCGAAATGCACGCCGAGATCCTCCATCACGTCCTTGGCGTCGGCCAGCACGTCCATGAGGTGGGAAATCGGCGATCCCTGGTAGCCGCCGACATAGGAGACGCCCGACTGCAGCAGCGCCTTGGTTATCGCGAGGATGCCCTCGCCGCGGAAAATCTCGCCTTCGCCGAGCTTGAGGTCCTCGACCTCGCGCGCAAACGATCTCTCAGCCATTGTCCGTTCCCCCGGCCTCCTGTCGAGACCTGATCTTTAAAACATGCAAAATCATATTTCTCCTTTACCGATCTTGTCAAACGGCATTTGCGGGTTGCGCGCGCAACCGCCACTGCTGCACCTGCGAGAGAATTGCGCTCCAGTTGACAAATATGCGTCGGCATATAAGTTCTCGAAAGAATGCCGTTTGCAGGCTGTTGTCACCAGCCGAACTGGCGGAGCTGGGAGGAGTATCCGCAAAGAATCCGCTTGCCAGTGAATAGGGCATATTTTAAGGTTAAACTATCCGATCAAAGAAGGCGACGGTGGGAAGCCTGAAGTCGCCGCAACAGGGGAACGACGGAGAGCCTATATGACAGATTTTACCCGCCGCCAGACGCTGGGTCTGGGTGCTGCTGCCTTCCTGACGAGCGTCCTTGCCGGGCGCGTGCCGGTCCAGGCCGCCGAGTCCGACACACTGACCATCGCCTTCAACGTCAATCTTCCGTCCTTCGATCCGACGGTCGGCCCGTCGGCGGTCAATCCGACGATCCAGGCGATCTACCGCTCGATCTTCGACCAGTATGTCGGACAGGGACCGGATCTCAAGTTCCAGCCGGGGCTGCTGACCGGCTGGGGCTGGAACGAGGACAAGACCAAGGTCTGGATGGACGTGCGCGAAGGCGTGACCTGGCATGACGGCACACCTTTCACACCGGAAGACGTGGTCTGGTCGCTCGAACGCGCCGCCAACGAGAAGACGGGCAACCCGATCCAGTTCATCTGGTCGACCGCCGGCAACTACAAGATCGAAGGCAACAAAATCACCGGCGACGTGCTGCGTTTCGAGCCGACCTACTTCATGTGGATGGCCTTCCTGACCGGCTATATCCTGCCCAAGGCCTATTACGAGAAGGTGGGCGCCGAAGGCTTCGAGAAGAAGCCTGTCGGCACCGGCCCCTATATGGTTGATGCCTATGAGGGCAATGCCTTCCTGCGCCTCAAGGCTAATCCGAACTACTGGGGCGGCAAGCCGGCCTTCGAGACCGTGATCTTCAAGTTCGTGCCCGACGGCACCAGCCGCGTCGCCGAAATCGAGTCCGGCTCGTCCGACATCACGCTGGAAATTCCCTATGAGGATTTCGACCGCCTGAAGGAGAAGGAAGGGCTGGCCGGCGTCGCCACCCCGATCTCCGACATCGGCATGATCTTCATCAACAATATCGATGTGATGAACGACAAGAACGTGCGCCTCGCCGCTCATCACGCGATCGACAAGGCGGCGATCGTCAAGCGTCTGCTGCATGGCTACGGCGTGCCGATCGACACGCTCGAAGCGCCGGAATATTCGGCCTACGATCCGTCGATCAAGGTGCCCTACGACGCCGAGCTCGCCAAGAAGCTGCTCGCCGACTCCGGCTACTCGACCGACAAGCCCGCCAAGTTCAAGATCCAGACCACCCGCGGACTGAAGCCGAAGGACTACGAGATGATCCAGGCGATCGTCGGCATGTGGCGCAAGGTGGGCATCGAGGCCGAAATCGAGGTCTACGAAATCGCCAAGCACTACGAACTGCGCGCCGCAGACCAGCTCGCGCCCGCCGCCTTCTACAACTGGGGCAATGCGATCGGCGATCCGACGACCTCGACCGGCTTTGCGATGTTCGGTCCCTCGCCGCACTCGGTCTGGAACACCGACGACCTCGACGGCATGATCGGCCCGCTCTGGGGCGAGAAGGACGAAGCCAAGCGCATTGCCGGCTGGAAGGCGGTCAGCAAATACATCGCCGAAAACGGCTATGTGATCCCGCTGCTGCAGTATGCCCAGCCGATCGTCTACAAGTCCGCCCTCAGGGTGACGCCGAACGTGTCGGGCGCGCTGCAGCCAACACTGGTCGCGAAGGCCTGATCCGACGGGGCCGATGGCGAAGCGCAGCCGGACCTTCGCCCCCTCATCCCCCCTGTCGGGACCTTCTCCCGGCAAGCAGGGAGAAGGGAGATGGAGCGAGGCGGTGCCACAAATCCCTTCTCCCCGCGCGCGGGGAGAAGGTGCCGGCAGGCGGATGAGGGCCGTTCTCTCGCCAGACACCATGATACCGCGAGCGAACATACCGCCCGCCACGCTTTTCCGTGCCCGGTCGGCGCGGCCAGGATTTGAAGACGCATGATCGTCCTTTCCATTCTCAACAGGCTGGTGCTCGCCGCGGTGACGTTGTTCGGCGTCGCCGTCGTCGTCTTCGTGCTGCTGCGCGTGGTGCCGGGCGATCCGATTGCGATGATGATCTCGCCCGGTTCGACACCGGAGCAGATCGCCCAGATGCGGGCGCACTACGGGCTCGACGGCTCCATCGCCAGCCAGTTCGGTATCTGGCTCAAGGCGCTTCTCGGCGGCGATTTCGGCACCTCGATCTCGCTTCGCCGCAATGTGCTGGAACTGCTCGGCGAGCGCCTGCCGGCAACCCTTGAACTTGCCGCCGCAGCCCTTGTCTTCGCCATCCTGCTCGGCGGCGCGGTCGCGATAACAGGAACGCTCGTGCGGCGGACCGTGCTGGAACCCGTGGTCGACACGGTCAACGGTACGGTCCTGGCAGTACCCGACTTCGTCTGGGCGCTCGCGCTGATCCTCGTCTTCGGGGTGTTCTTTCCGATCTTTCCGCTGTCGGGCCGCATCGATCCTTCGGTGCAGAACGATTTCGCAACGCCCTTCTATCTCCTCGAAAGCCTTTTCACGCTGCGCTTCCGGGAACTCGCCGACATCTCCGCGCACATGATCATGCCGGTTCTTGCGCTCGGCCTGCCGCTGTCGGCGATCATCGCGCGGGTCCTCAAGGAGGCACTGCTCGAGGCGATGGTGCAGGATTACATCCTGCTCGCCAAGCTCAAGGGCAAGTCGACGCTCCGGCTGATCCTGCAGGAGGCGCTGCGCAACGCAGTCGGTCCGACGATCGCGCTGACCGGCGTGCAATTCACCTTCCTGATCGGCGGCACCGTCATCGTCGAACGGATCTTTGCCTATCCGGGCATCGGCAACATGGCGATCGACGCTGTGATCAACCGCGACCTGCCCTTGATCCAGGGCCTGGTGCTGGTGTTCGGCGCGCTCTTCATCCTCATCAATCTGGGCGTCGACCTGCTCGTGGCTGCCTTCAATCCGAGGCTTCGCCATGCGTAAGGCTCTCCGCGCGGCCCTGCGCGAACCCAAAGTGATCATCGCGGGCGGTTTCATCCTGCTCGTGATCCTGATGGCGCTCTTCGCGCCCTGGCTGGCGCCGAAGGATCCGCTCGAGCAGGATCTGATGCTCGGCACCCTACCCCCGGCCGGTTACGACGGGGCGGAGCCCGGCTACTGGCTCGGCACCGACGACCTCGGCCGGGACGTTCTGTCGCGCCTGATCCATGGCAGCCGGATTGCGATGACCGTCGCCTTCGTCGCGGCGGGGCTCGCCGCCCTTCTCGGCACGCTGCTCGGCCTCCTGGCCGGCTTTCATCGCGGCTGGGTCGACACGGTCATTTCCCGGCTGGTCGACATCTGGATGGCTTTCCCGCCGGTGCTGCTGTCGATCCTGCTGGTCGCCGTGCTGGGGTCCGGCGTGCATTCCGTCATCGCCGCGATCGTCATCATCGACTGGACGCGCTTCTGTCGTGTCGTGCGTTCAGAGACGATGGCACAGGCGCAGATGGACTATGTGACGGCGGCGCGCACGATCGGCTTTCCGCGGCTGCATATCCTGTTTGCCGAGATCCTGCCGAATGTCGCTCCCGTCATCGTGGCGCTGCTCAGCCTCGAAATGGGCATAGCCGTGATCGTCGAGGCGATCCTGTCCTTCGTCGGCCTCTCGGTTTCCTCGGATACGCCGACCTGGGGCGGCATGATCGCCCAGGGGCGGCAGATCGTCTATCAGGGCTGGTGGGTGCTGGTGGCGCCGCTGGTCATGCTGTTCCTCACCGTTCTCGCCTTCAACCAGCTCGGCGACGGATTGCGCCGCGCGCTCGACCCGATGATGCGCCGATGACCGAGCCTCTCCTTTCCATCATGGGCCTGTCCGCCGTTTCCGACCGCGAAGGCGGCGCGCCGATCCTGCGCGACGTCGCGCTGTCGCTCGCACGCGGCGAGGTGCGCGGGCTGGTCGGCGAAAGCGGCGCCGGCAAGTCGACCATCGCCAAGGCGCTGCTCGGCATCCTGCCGCGCACCGTTCGGGTGACCGGCGGGTCGATCCGCTTCGAGGGCCGTGACCTCCTCTCCCTGCCGGCCAAGGCTTTGAGCGACATCATGGGCAGCGAGATCTCGCTGATCCCGCAGGACCCGCAGACCGCGCTCAATCCCGGTCGCCGCATCGAGGCGCAGCTGACCGACGGGCTACGGATGCGCCGCGGCCTGTCACGGCAGGCCGCGCATGTCCGGGCGCTCAAGCTTCTGGAAGAGGTGCATATCCGCGACCCGGAGCGGGTGCTCCGCTCCTATCCGCACGAACTGTCCGGCGGCATGCGGCAGCGCGTGCTGATCGCCGCGGCCTTCGCACTCGAACCCAAGCTCGTCGTGGCCGACGAACCGACGACGGCGCTCGACGTGACGGTGCAGAAGCAGATCCTAAGGCTGATCCGCGGCATGCAGCAGGCCCATGGCACCGGCGTGATCTTCGTGACCCACGACCTCGGCGTCGTCGCCCAGATCTGCGACAGCGTCACGCTGCTCTATGCCGGCAAGGTCATCGAGGAAGGCAGCACGGCCGCGGTACTGACGGCGCCGCGCCACGCCTATACGCGGGCGCTGATGGCGGCGGGGCCCCGCTACGACAAGCCGAATGCCGGTCTGGAGCCCGTACCGCAGGCGGTGTTCGAACAATTGCGCGCTGAGATCGGAATCCGGTGATGGCTGAAGCTCTCCTTGTCGCCAAGGGTATCGAGGTCACCTATGGCGGGGGCGGCCTGTTCGGCGGTGCCGGCCACAAGGTGCTGCATGGCGTCGACCTCTCGATCAGCCGCGGCGAGACGATCGGCATCGTCGGGGAATCCGGATCGGGCAAGACCACATTCGGCCGGGCGCTGCTCCGGCTGGTCGACGCGTCGGCCGGCCAGATCCTGTTCGATGGCGCCGACATCACCCGTCTCCCCGACGACCGGATGCGGCCCCTCCGGCGGCGGATGCAGATGATCTTCCAGGATCCGATGGCCTCCCTCAATCCGCGCCATTCGATCCGCCGAATCCTGGTCGAGCCGCTGCTGTTCCACGGTGTCACGAAGGATGCAATCGAGGCGGAAGCGCGGGTCACAAAAATCCTCGACCGCTTCACGCTGCCGAAGATCGTGCTCGAGCGCAACCCGCACGAATTGTCGGGCGGACAGCGCCAGCGCATCGGCATTGCACGCGCCGCACTGCTCGAGCCTGATTTCGTGCTCGCCGACGAGATCGTCTCGGGGCTCGACGTGTCGACCCAGGCACAGGTGCTGAACCTGCTCAAGGACCTTTCCCGCGATCTCGGCCTCGCCATGGCCTTCATCAGCCACGACCTCAGCGTCATCCGCGCCGTCTGCGACCGCGTCTGCGTGATGCGCTTCGGCAAGGTCGTCGAGGAAGGCCCCTGCGACCAGGTCTTCGCGGCGCCGAAATCGAACTATACGCGCGCGCTTCTCGATGCCATTCCGCTGCCGGAGATCGACCCGGACTGGCTCGGGCGCGAGGCGCTGGTCGACGAGACCCAATAGACGATCGCCGGTCAAGGCGACGGACCACTTTGCATCCGACATAGACCAGCCGCCGGGCAAGCGGGCACCGGCGGAGGGCGAAGCCATGCCCGCCAAGGAAGGGGAATAACGATGAAACGGACGCTCCTGATTGCCGCGCTCGGCGCACTCGCCGGCGCGAGCCTCGCCCATGCCGACAGCCTGCCCGGCCTGCGCGGTCACGACCATACCGGCGTGACCGTTCCCGACATGGCACAGGCGGTCGACTTCTTCACCAATGTGCTCGGCTGCAAGGCCGCGATGTCCTTCGGACCGTTTTCCGACGACAAGGGCACCTTCATGACCGACGCGCTCGGCGTCGATGCCAAGGCCGTCATCAAAACCATCACCCAGGTCCGCTGCGGCTATGGCTCGAATATCGAGCTCTTCGAATATACCGCGCCCGACCAGCGGGAGTTGAAGCAGAAGAACAGCGACATCGGCGCCTTCCACATCGCCCTCTATGTCGACGATGTCGCTGCCGCCAAGGCCTATCTCGACAAAAAGGGCATTCCCACCCGGATGGGGCCGATCCCGATCCAGGAAGGCCCCGCTGCCGGCCAGACGATCCTCTACTTCCAGGCGCCCTGGGGCGGCATCCAGTTCGAGGCGATCAGCTATCCCGAGGGCATGGCCTACGAGAAGACAGCGGAGACCAAGCTCTGGGACCCGAAGAAGCCGTCCGAGTAAGGGCTGGCCGGGTCCTGCAGGGCGGCACAGACTACTGCACGCCGTCCCCTTCGATCCGCGCCTGCAGGTCGGCGACCAGCGCGTCGATCTCGCCGTGGCGCGGCCGCTCCGCCCGCATCAGGACCACCGACACATGCCGGTGGTCCTCGCAATTGACATAGAGCGTCTCGGAGGCCGTTTCGCCGGTGACGCCGAAGCGCGTGGTTTCAACATGCTCATAGGCGCGCGCGGCCATGAGCGCCCCGGCCGCCTGCATGCAGCGCTCGAAGGGGCGCCCGGTCTCGAGCCAGGAATAGGCGAAGGCGGGTCCGGCCGATGCCGGTAGCGGCGCGGCCATAAAGGTCCAGGCGATCAGCCAGGCGGGTAGAGTCCGCATCGTCGTCTCTCTCGATCAAATCTCTCGATGGAACCGGACGCGGCGGACGATCGGAATATTCTCTCGACCGGCTTCAAAATCACCCGCGCCGACGCAAAGTTTCCGACGGGGCCTCACCGAACCGCTCGCGATAGGCGGCCGCGGCACGGCCGAGATGGCCGAAGCCTGCGGCAAAGGCGGCATCCGCCACCGAGGCTGCACCGTCGCGGGAGAGAAGCGCGGTGCGGAACCGGTCGAGCCTGA